>Ga0310786_10002261_pt1 | contig 29750 bp, 42 predicted proteins | sample AusTroGonzalo_MG_FD_203881 | JGI IMG/M metagenome (GOLD analysis project Ga0310786, IMG submission 203881) | Bovine rumen microbial communities from tropical cattle in Woodstock, Queensland, Australia - Gonzalo_03 (v2) (version 2) | ecosystem: Host-associated > Mammals > Digestive system >...
GTTCCTGCACGCGAGCCTGACCGAGTTCTTCGCTATTTCGAGCCTGTTGTGGTAGACGTTCTCGCAGAGCGTCTGGGAGACGTCTATGCCCTTGAATCTCTCGGATTTGGCTCCGAATGCCTCGACCAAAATCCTGGCGATGATCCTTCCTGTCTCGGTGACCATCCAGGCGTTTATGGAATGGAGGAACGAAGGCTTGTCCTTGAAAAGCAGGACCTCCATGTTCTTCTCGTCACCCTGAAGGGCGAGGAAATCGAAGTCGAGCCTATCCCGGAGGTCTCCGAGTATCGAGGCGAGCCAGTATCTGAGGTTTTCGATGTTTTTCATGCGATTCTTTCCTTTCTGTATTTGCGCCTCTCCTTGAGCATCGCGAGGCGGTATGCGAGAATTCCCTTTCCGGCAAGACCTTCTATGAAGGCCGTGTCGTTGTATGCGAGTTTGGTGACGGCAGCCGACGCCTCTTTCCGGTCGAGGACGAGCGCGTCGCCTTTTCCCGGAAGGAACGGATGGCCGAGGATGATCTTCCGGCGCCTGTTGCCGCTGAGGTAAAGGCGGCCGGAGGAGGTCTGTCTGGATATGATGTACAGTGGTCTGCTCATATCTTCTTCCTTCACTTTCTGCCTATTCCTGGGAACTCCGATTCGATAATCGAATCGATGTTTTCCCAGTACGAAAGCTCCCAGGGGTCCTCGCTGCACAAAAAGCGTTCGGCCATGCGGTCGATGTCCTGGTCGTTCCAGCTGAAGCTGTTGGACTCCTGTCCGATCCTTTCGCAGAGCCGGGCCTCTATGTCGCGGGCGACGTGGGCCTTTCTCATGATGCGGTATATCTTCTCGGCCACGGCCTGCGCCATCCACTCGGTTTGCTTTGAACCGGGCAGCCTGCTGATGGCCCTGATCTCGGGGTCGTCGACCGTGATGCAGACGAGACCCTGCACGTCCGCGTCGTCCGGCTTCCCGAAGCATGCCTTCCCCGCCTTGCATCCGACGGTCATGACGTTGACCTCCGTGTTTTTCTGCGGGGTGCCGAGCTTTTTATTGATGTCCTCGAGAATCTGAGGGATGCGGCACACGGCATCCATTGTCCTCTGTTCAAGTACTGTCATTTTTTCTCCTGTCATGATGCGAGGGCGTAGGTGCCCTCGGCGACTCTTCTGAAATATCTCGTGTTCTGTACGACCTGGCGGATCTTCTCCTTCCAATGGATGTTCGAAAGGGTCTTTGCCCGTCCCTCCATCTGGGAATAGAGCTGTCCGAGGGTCGTATTGCCGTTTCTCACAAGTTCTATGACTATGTCCCTCCATGCTGCGGATTTCGAATCACGGATGTCGAAGTCCTTCTTCTGCACGTATGTGACCGGAACGATCAGCCCGTTCTCCTTCCTGACGACCATGAGGTACTCGTGGACGATGGGGAGGAAGCTGCCCCTGTAGGCGGTCGAGGACGAGACGCAGTTGTTCTGCGTCTTGATGATGATCTGCTCGAGCGTTCCCGGCTTGGCGATGTCGCAGAGCATCGAATAGAGCTTTCCCCTGCGTTTCATGTCGCCCATGAGGACGAACATGCGTCCGCCGTTCTCCAGGGAATGGAACTGCTTGAGCATGCAGTAGTTCATCTTCTGGACGAAGTCCTCCCAGGACGTGCAGCGGGAGAGGTCGTTGACTTTCGGGTCGAAGCCGTACTTTTTTTCAACCTCTGAGTCGGAGTACTGCCGGCCCGAATAGACGACCATGTCGTGATATGGCGGATGCCAGAAGATGTTCTCGCTTCTCTCGGGGATCTCCATGCTCATCATGTCGTAACCCCTGTTGAGGTCCGCGAACGAGCCCTCGATTCCCTTCGCCTTCACGACGTCCTCGGTCGTGCCGCTTCCGACCATGAAGTCCGAGAGCTGTTTCAGGTTGTACTGGGCTATAATGTCCTCTATGAGCTTGCCCGAGCAGTTGCCCCGGTAGCTGCTTTTTCCGAAGTTCCCTCTGTCGGGATATGAGACTATGGATTTCATTCGTCACCCCCTGTTGCGGTGATGGACAGGATTTTCCTGACGACATCATCGGTGTTTTCGAGTTTCCTGGCGCTCTGTCTGCCGGACGGACTCTGGACGTTCAGGTGGTATCCGTCGAGTATTGCGGCGGTATAGGTGTTGTTGTGGGTTGCGGGGTCCACGCGTATGATGTATCCGTGGTCGGCTTTCACCGCCTTGATGTAGAGCTTGTCGTTGATGTAGCCCCTCTCGTTGGCAGAAACAATGAATCCGTAATCCTGGAGCTCGTCGAAAATTGTCGGTTTCTCGGAAATCGTCTTGGCTTCTATGCTGTCCGCAAAGCCCCTGTTTCTCTCAATTTGCGCCGCCAGTTTCTCGGCTTCCTCCTTGCTGTCGGCAAGGATGGGGTAGGTTCTTACTGTCGTTGTCTTGATTCTGTATTCTTTGAGCATTCGAGTCTCTCACTCAATCGAACAGCGAAGGCTGCTCGTCTGCGATTCTCTCTGATGGAGAGGAAATCTGGTCTTCAGTGAGTATCCCGCGCCTCACAAGTTCACGGGACAGCCTTTCGGCGGCGGCATGTCTGTGGCAGAAGGCCCCAGGCTTCTCGAAACAGAGAAGGGTTATCGGGCCCTGCTTCAGCATTTCGGCACATCTTCTGCAAACCCGGTCCCAATTGATGTTGTCGAGTTGTTCCTCATACGACTGGACATAGGCCTTTTCGTCGTGGTTCACATATTTGTAGGAATTCAATATCTGGAACAGTGGGGCAAGCTCCGGGATTTCCGGAAAGCCACCTTTGTTCACACGGGAGATGCAGACCGGATTGTTGTACGTTTTTGCCTTTGCGTAATATCCCGTCCGGACCATTCCTTCCAGGATATCGAAGCTGTGGTAGGTTTCAATGGAATTCATCCATAGACCTCCTCGAAGTCGCAAAGGCCCATCTGGCCTGCAAGCCAGAGGACGTTCTTTTCCTCCAGGTCCCAGTACATGTCGTCGTTGTCATGGATCTCGTCGAAGAGTTTGCTTGCGATCTCTTCGATCTGTTCATCCGTGGCATTGAGATTTCTTTCTGTCATGACATCTCCGACGACGTCCTTCTTGATGAAGGCGAATATCTGGGAGATGGCCTCTTGGGCCTGTTCCTTGTTGAGTTCGATCTCCGGAAGTCCCTGGACGTTGAGTTTCATTGTTTCTTCATTGGCCATTTTCTGTTTCTCCTTGTTCATGGAGGCCGGAGCGGGCGCGTGGCCCGCCTACAAAGGCCACCAGGCCCATGCGACTGGTTCGACCACGCTTCCGTTGGAAACGACCGAGTATCCGTAGTCGGTCTTGAAGTGGGATCCTTCATAGCGGCAGGCCAGTACTTCTCCGTGTTCGAGCTCGCAGAACACGCGGTCCCCGTTTCCGGGAAGCTTTTTCTTTACGTCGAACCAGACGCGGTTCCTATGGTCCACACAGAGACGGGCGTCTTCGCTGATGCCGTCCTTCAGGATGACCTTGCGGCCGTTCTTCGAGAGGACGCGAAGCAGCTGTCCCAGGAAATTGCGTCCCATGGCGACGACGAGAAGGTCGTCCTTCTCGGCAAGGACCTTCGCCGTAAGTTCCGCATACTCTCCTGTACTGAACTTCACGAAGAATCCGTAGTGGACGGTCTTGCCGGGGGCACAGATCGTGTCCTTCACGCAACCTGCTCCCAAATACTTGCAGATGTCCTCATATGCGCCTTCGACGGCTTTGTTGATCCAGTTCATTTTTTGCTCCCGAAAAGCTTTCTCATTTCCAATACACGCATCTCGTCCGACATGCCGGCGAAGGACTTCGCCTGTTCGGCCGTGATCTTCCTCGTATCTTTCAGATAGTGTGTGGCGCCCGTGCCGTTGAGCTTGGACAGCCACTTCTTGTGGGCGGCCGTATATTCTCCGTCTTCCTTCAGGACTTCCCAGGATTCATTGTCGAGTTCGCCCTGGACGAACGCGATCGATCCCGATGTCTTGCAGACAGTGCTCATTTTTTCACCTCCGATTTGTCCCCATTTTTCAAAAAGAGCTTGTTCCAGGTGGCCTTCGAGACCGCCCAGACGAACGAGAACGGATGGCTGAACAGGCTGTTGTACCATCCGCTGTTGGTGTAGCCGTTCTGAAGGGATGTCAGCGGGTCGGTGACACTGAGCATGGAGTTGCCCACACGCGTGTTCTTGTTTCTCGACCAGCCGCGCATCTCCTTGGGAAGGTCTTCCTCCCCGATCTCCAGAACCCTGCAGATCTCGTCGATGTCGTACGGGTCCCAGTCGAAGACCATCGTGCAGAGGCCCCTTTCATCTTTGAGATAGAGCGTCCTGTACCAGGTCGCGCTTCCTTTTTCCACGAGGAGGTCGGGGTTGTTGAAGGGGAGGAAGTCGTTGCTCGTTCTCTGAAGTTCGGAACCTCCACTGCGGGACAGATGCTTCGTGTACATCTCGAACTTGTCTTCCTTCCACTTCTTGGGGTCTGAGAGGACAGGGAAGAGGTTCCTGAACACGGTTTCCTTCTTTTTGAGGAACAGCTCGCGGTAGGCCTTGATCCCGTCAACGCCGTCGTTGTGCTCCGAGAAGTACCTGTTGATCTCGGCCTGGATCTTCTCCTGGATCCCGGTGCGCAGGTAAAGGACAATGGCCTTCTTTATCTCGTCTTCGCTTCCGACGAGCTCGTTCGGGTATTTGGCGCGGATCTCCGGCATGATTTCGGTGTAGTCTTCCCTCAGATCGGCCATATCCGGACGGAACCACTGCTTGAACAGGCTCGGCGAGGTGTTGGACAACATACTGCACCCCTTTACCGAGGGAGGCCCGATGATCTCGCTGTCGGGAATGACTATCTTCCTTGCGGCGTAGGACTCGATCAGCGAACGGTTTCCGGCGGTCACGAGGGCCTTCGATTCGAGAAGCGGGATGTTGTCCCTGAAAAGCTCCGTGGAGAGAAGGGATTCCTTCTCGCCCCAGGTCCTGCCGGCGAGGCGGGCCTGGATGAGCATGCAGCCGATGAAGAACCTCATCCCTTCCTCGATCGAGAGGTCGTCGAAAGAGAGGTTCTCCTTCCTGACTTTCGCAGTGTCGACGATGTCGTGCACCCCGTCCTCGACGAAGGTCATGTCGAGCACGGAAGTATAGGGGAAGAAGGAGAAGGCTTTGTTCTCAGTGTAGCGGTTGTTGCGCCTGCTGAGGGTATCGAACTGGCCGAAGAACTTCTCCACGGCGCGGTCGTTGGCGGAGACGATGTTCCCGTTGTTGCGGATCAGCAGACTGAAGAATCCCTCGCTGTCCTTTTCCCTCACGATGTATCCGAGGACCATCGTCCCGTCGGCCATGTCCGAGGTCTTGAGCATCATCTCGCCGAGAGATGAGGCGATGACTATGTCCTTGGCGATCTTCATGACAGGGGAGACCGGCTTTCCGGAGCTCCTGAGGCATTCGAAGCCCACATCCTGCAGCGGCCCGACCTCGGCTATCCTCTCGCAGACGGACTGGTCGGAACATTCGCCGATGAGGTCCGGACGGGCGATGAACTTCTCCATCGACATGCGGAACTGCGTGACCTTCTCGTTGTGGAGGCTCTTTCCGACTTCGTCGTAGAAAGAGACGACCTGTTTGAACTCGTCGGACATCGCGTCCTTTATGGTGATAGGTACCGAGAGATGGGCCTCGAGCGAATATTTGAGTACGCAGAAGGTCAGGACGTCGGAGTTGTACTGCTTGCGCATCTTCGACAGGAGCCTGTTGGCCTGAGCTGCCGCGTTGCGCCAGTGATCGTAGTGCATGACAATCTTCTTGCTTTCCTCTTCAAAGCCGATGAGCTCGAACCATCTGTCGACAAGTTGGTTGACTGTTCTGTTCATTATGTTCCCCCTGATCACCTTCCCCGAGGCGGGCGCGTGGCCCGCTCCTGTTTCACAGAAACCGGTGGAAGGTCAGGAAAGCGACCAAAGCCTCCGTCGCAACCAGGGAGGAAAAGCAGATGATGGAAAACCGCAAGCCCCGCACCGTGCAGGTGCCCGGGGACACCTCTTCCTTTCACAAGGCGCCTTCTCCCGTGCGGAAGCACGCCCTGTGGCGAACACCGTTCACGAAACCGATGCAGGAGGCTGCGTCCTCAAGTTCGGTCGTTTCTCCGTCGACGGTGACGCTGTATCCCACGGAAGGGATGTCTATCGTGAGACCCTCGAGGCTGATCCTGTCCAGGCCCTCGTCGACGTTGCAGAGCTCGATTTTTCCCCCGAGGAGTTCCGGGTCGGTTATGCGGCAGAGGATCTTCGCGCACTTGCGGGTCTTGCCGAGCAGTCTCTTCTCGGGGCAGTTCCAATCGGTCCAGCCGGCCTTGACGGCCTTGCTGAAATCGAACGATTCGAATTTTCCCTTGTTGTACTTATCTATCCATTCGGAGAGTGTAAGCATAAGCCTCCATGAAAATGGGGACCACCGCTCAAGCGGCAGTCCCCTGAGTGTGAATCAGTTGCGGGATCTTATCCATGAGAGAATGGGCCCGACTCCGGAGATGAGCTTTCCGTCCGTGACGAGCGTGGGGACCGCCATGATGCCGTATTTCGCCGCAAGCTCGGCGTTTTCCTCGGCATCGACCATCTCGTAGGCTACGTTCGCGGCCTGGAGATGCTTCTTGGCGGCGGGGCAGTTCGGACAGGTCTTGGTCGTGAAGAGCAAGGTATTTCCACCAATGATGTCTTTTTTCACTTCACCGAAATCTGATGTTATTTCCGCGAGAGTTGTCTTATTTCCATGAGAATTGTCACATTTCACGGGCGTTCTGTTCTGCAGCACGTACTCCCTGCGGTCAGAAAACTCCTGTGTCTTTCCAGCGTTCCAATTCATGACCGGTCTGTAGTATCCGGTTATCCTGGAGTAGACCTCTGTCCTCTTTCCGCAGTGCGGACATTCCCACTGCTCGCCCTGGAGGTATCCGTGGTCGGGGCAGATGGAGTATGTCGGCGACAGCGAGATGTACGGGAGGTGGTAGTTCTCGCAGATCCTTCTCACCAGCAGCATCGCACTGCGGTAGTCGGGGATCCTCTGTCCGAGGAACGTGTGGAACACGGTTCCGGAGGTGTACTTGACCTGGAGCTTGTCCTGGACGTCGAGCGCCTCCCAGATGTCCTCGGTGAATCCGACGGGCAGGTTGGAGGAGTTGGTGTAGTAAGGCGACTGTTCGGTGCCGGCTGTGATGATGTCCGGGTAGTGCTTCCTGTCGTGTCTGGCAAGTCTGAATGCCGTGGACTCGGCCGGAGTGGCCTCGAGGTTGTACAGGTCGCCCGGATACATCTCCTGGTAATCCGAAAGCCTCTCGCGCATGTGGTCGAGGACCTCCTCGGCGAACTGCTGGGACTCGCGGTGGGTCATGTCCTTTCCGAGCCACCTTGCGTTCAGGCAGGCCTCGTTCATTCCCACGAGTCCGATCGTGGAGAAGTGGTTCACGAGACTGCCCAGATAGTGTTTCGTATAAGGATAGAGGCCGCGTTCCATGTACTCGTTGAGCTTGAGTCTCTTGAGCCTGAGGCTTCTGGCGGCGATGTCCATCATGTGATCGAGCTTCTTGAAGAAGTCCTCCCTGGACTCCGACAGGTAGCCGATCCTGGGCATGTTTATTGTGACGACACCGACGGAACCGGTGGAATCACCGCTTCCGAAGAACCCTCCGTTCTTGCGGCGGAGATCCCTGAGGTCCAGTCTCAACCGGCAATTGTGTGTTACGAGACCGGACGGAAGCATGAAGTACGGCTCCTCGTCATTCAGGACCTCGAAGCAGAACCCGAGGGCTCCTTTGACGGTCTCGATGTTCTTGATTTTGAACCATGCGTAGCCGTCGCTGACCTTGAAGACGTCCTTGTATTTTGTTTTGTCGAGATCGTAGATCCTCATGCAGTAGACGGGATTGTCCGACAGGGTCTCAGAGGAATCCCTATCATCTACGGAAATGTTGACTACCTTTCCGAGAGAAGCGGCGAGAGCCTTGAAGGCTTCCGTCATCCTCAGGGAACTCGTGTAGATGCGGTTGTTTTCCCCGCCATCGGTGGCCATGTAGCCTTCGATGATTCCGCGCCTGAAATCGACGGATCTGGAGAGGGCTCTCGTGAGAAGGGTCTTCTCGATTCCCGTGCCATCGACGAACTCCTCGATGAGGCCCTTGAGGGCGAGGGAATGGAAGTTGATGTTCACGCAGCTCTGCTTTCCGGAGATCGCGGACGTGAGGGTGTTCTCGCCGGTCTTCGCTCCGAACTTCCTGGCCACGATGGCCTTGACCTTTTCGGTCACATTCGCTTTCGTGGTGTAGTTGAGGGAGTAGGTTACCGTTCTGTAATCCTTCAGGCTTCCGTCGCCGAGGAAGGCGCCCACAAGGTAGCCGTCGTCGAAATCATGGCCTTCGCCCTCGAGAACCGCCAGGTTGAACGGCAGATAGTCGTTCGGGGTAAGCTTGTCGGTTGTCTTGACTCCCTCAAGGGTGAGGTTCTCGTGGTTCAGGGAAAGGACAACGGAGGTTCCGTTGGTGAGTGTGATCCTGCGGAATCCGGGAAGGTTGTCGAACCTGTGAAGCCTGGCCCTCTTGACCTTTCCGTTGAGGAGGACGTTGTATTCCCTTCCTTCGGCGATGCTCTTTTCGAGCGAGTCGATGGTGGAGATATGCCACTCGGGATTGTAGTCGGTGGAGACCAGAACCTTCTCCATGGGATGCAGCGGGCACATCGATCTCACGTCCGACGGATCCATGTCCGAATTGACATAGTTGCTGAAATACGGTGTTCCGTACTTGGCGGCCATCTCGAACAGGAGCTTGTTGTTCTCGGTTTCGGACCAGTCGAAATCCCTTGTGATGGAGTACGTCGGAATCGGGTACTGGAACCCGCGTCCGTTGACGTCTCCCTCGGTCATGATCTCGATGAAGGCCTTGTTGACCATGTCCATCTCCTTCTGGCATTCGCCGTAGGTGAAGTCCTGGTCCTTGCCGCCGACAATGGCCGGAAGATCCTTCAGATCGGCCGGAACCTGCCAGTCGAGGGTGATGTTGGAGAACGGTGCCTGACACCCCCACCGCGAGGGCGTGTTAACGCCGTAAATAAAGCTCTGAATACACTGTTTGACCTGCTTGTAATCCAGATTGTCCTTCTTGACGAAGGCGGAGAGGTATGTGTCGAAGCTGGAGAATGCCTGTGCGCCGGCCCATTCGTTCTGCAGGATTCCCAGGAAGTTGACCATCTGGTTGCAGAGGGTGGAGAGGTGTGAGGCGGGTGCCGATGCGATCTTTCCGGGGACTCCGCCGAGGCCTTCGCGGATCAGCTGCTTGAGGCTCCAACCTGCGCAATAGGGGGCTAAGATGGACAGATCATGGATGTGCATGGCGCCGCTCTTGTGGGCATCGCCGATCTCCTTGTCGTAGATTTCGGAAAGCCAGTAGTTGGCCGTGACGGCACCGCTGGCGCCCAGGATCAGACCTCCGAGCGAGTAGTTGACCGTTGAGTTTTCCTTAACCCTCCAGTCTGCGGCATCGACATAGTCCTCGACTATCTTCTTGTAGTTGATGACGGTCTTTCCGTCGCGGCGGTCGCTTCTGGACTGCCTGTAGAGGATATAGGCCTTCGCGACATCGCTGAAACCCGTCTCGACCAGGGCGTATTCCACGGCATCCTGGATATCCTCGATCTTCCACTGCTCGGCATTGCTGTCGAGTTTTGAAACTGCCCTGAGTGCCAGGAGCTGGATGATGTCGCCATTTTTGGCGCCTCTGGTAGCCTCGAAGGCCTTCTCGATTGCGTTCTCGATCTTGTTGAGATTGAACGCTACTTCCGAACCGTCTCTTTTTATAACTGTCATTGTTCTTCCTTTTTGCGCATCGCGCCTGGATTTTTCCATCTGGAACACCGGCCCCGTGGATGGGCGTGCCCATCGCCGGAGTTTTTTTCTTGTTTCGGACGGAATTCCGAGCGTTTTGCTGTAGGAACATCATATCATAACGCTGAAGGAAAAGGAAGCGTTGTGGACGTAAAATCGAGCCTGAATTCGAAGATCAGGCATTCGCAATTTTTCGTAGAATCTCGCAATTTTTCGCAAAACCGGACCGCTCGGTAGTTCGTATTCAAGATTCCGATTTGTCATGGCTATCGGATTTTTTGTGTTTGGCGCAAAAAAAGACAATACCCCAATACGCGATTTGTACATAGAAACTATATACAAAACCCCCTGATTGAGACATTGTCTCGTTTCCTACCTTTGATCTTGTAAACCATCTATACGATGGGAATCATTGTCTCCCCTGCTTTGAATGCAAGTCAGCACTGCTAAACCATCTACACGATGGGTAATCCTCTCAGGGGGTCCGTCAAGGCCTCGCGTCCTTATTTTGGAGCTTACGGGGGTCGAACCCGTCATCTCATAGCTGCGAACCATGCGCTTGACCAGCCAAGCTGAAGCCCCGAAAAGTAGGGCTTCTCGTTCCCGTTGACAGCATATTCTCAATTGCTGCTCTTCTGTGCAGCTGCTGCCTTTCTACGCCTTCAGAGCTTGAGACCGGCTGTTCCTTGCGGCTTCATTGCCGGACGACGATTCCAAAGGATGCATTACAGTCGTTTGTCGATAGCAACCAGCGCTTAGACGTCCTAACACCAGCTGAAATCCTGCGAAAGGTAGCTACTACTCCCGCTCTTTTCTGCCCCGGCAGGAGTCGAACCTGCATCACTCGGATTAACAGTCCGTCGTTCTACCACACGAACTCCAGGGCAATAAAAGGGTGCCGACCTTTTGACCTGTTTCCAGTGCAGATAGCCGGCGTGAGACCTTGAGAAGAGAGCCCTGAAAAACTCTCCTTGGTCAATCTACTGTTCGCAGCCGGGGTCCTGTTCTACCCACTCAAAGCTCAACAGTCCTCGGCCTATACAGGAGTTAGCCGAGAAGGCTCGAGACTGGCGGAGGTCGAATCCGCAACTCTACCTTGACAGGGTAGTGTGATGACCGGTTTCACCACAGCCTCATTTTTCCGGCTCACCACGCCGGAGTCTCCTTTTGGAGATCTGTCCGCCCGCCCATGCCCTTGATCCGGAACACAGGTCTTACGGTCGGAAGTGGAAAAGCGCCCGACGAGAATCGAACTCGTATCTTCAGATTGGAAATCTGAGGTCCTACCGTTATACGACAGGCGCAGGTAGGGCTTATCGTTCCCGTTGACGGCGTCTTCAGATACCCCGTAGGGTTACCGCCTTTCTACGCCCCAGGGGCTTGAGAAACCTGCTCAAGGCAGGAGAGACGATCCCCAGGGATGCATCACGTCTCATTCGCCGGTCCCGGCCAGCCGCACAGACCGCTCCGAAACCCGTTCCCAACCCTGCAACCTGGCAAGGGGGCAGTCTACCCCCGCGTCCGGGGGCTTTCCCTTCAGAACCGGCCGGTTTGGGCCAATCCTTGCAGTTGCTTCCGAAAAGTAAAAGTTTCCGTCGACAACAGTTAGCTGCAGAAGAGGTTCGAACTCTTGACCTGTTGATTACGAATCAACTGCTCTGCCGACTGAGCTACCGCAGCAGGTGCCGGGCGGCTTACCCGGCTGTAAAAACTTCATTCACAGAGAGTAGGAGGCCCCTGCGAAAATCTTCAGTCCATGCTGGAACAGGCTGCCGTTGTGGTCCTTCAGATAGCTGATTTCGTCCTTGACATCCTGAGAGGTGTTGATCAGGTACACGGAATACCTGGCGCCGAGGTTGATGGAGAGGCTGTCGTTCAGGTAGTACAGACCGCCTGCCTCGATACCGAGTCCGATGCGGGTATTGACCTTCTCGTCCTCATCCGCACTCTGCTTTCCAAGCATCACATCGAAACCGAGGCCACAGAATGCGCCGAACTGCTCGTTGATCGGAGCCTCATACTTCCCGCCGACGTAGAAATTGAAATTCATGGGAGTTGCCTTGTCGGCTACGACCGTCTCTTCCCCCTCGTTTGACTTCGAATAGGTGGAAAGCTTGCCCATGGTCATGGCTCCGACCTCGACCTTGGCCGAGAATCCGTCGATGAACTCGTATTCGCCGTCGATTGCGAAATTGAAGCCGTTGGATGTCGTCTTTTTGATGATATTGCCGCCAAAGAGCTGCTGCTTGGAGGCTCTCCAATCGAATCCCCAGCCGACATGTCCGCCGACCTTGAAGGAACCCTGGGCTGCGAAAACGCTGCCGGCAAGAAGACAGGCAACGATCAGAATCATTACTACTCTTTTCTTCATAGATTAATCTCCTATCCGCCGCGGTTCTGCCGCGACGTCCTTTCCATACTACCACAATTTCCAACATTTTGCAAACACTACGTCCGAATTCCCGAAACTGACACATCACGTATATGATATATATTGAAAAAAGGATGCATGGAGACAGGAGGCGGACCCCGGGACGATGAGAGCGTCAAACGACAAAAGCGTAGAATTCTACGGGAAAAAAGATTGAATGACAAAAAAAAAGAACCGAGGCTTTCGGCCCCGGCCAGCTTTTGGGTTTGTCTCTAAGACTTGGTTGATGAGTGGATACGTCCGAGACAATTCCAAGATAACATGTCCGAAAAAAATGTGCAAGTGCTTTTCAGGAGTTTTTCCGAAGCACAACCACACATATTGTGTAAGGTCCCTTCTTTTCCCTAGATGTAGTGTTTCAGAAGATGTTCGAGAACAAGCCTCCGACGGAGGAGAAGAGGCCCCCGACCTTCGCCCGGATGGCCGAGATCACGGAGTTGATCCTGGTTCCCAGCTCCGGAAAGATGCCGTCGGCGATCGACTTCACACCGCTCTCGTACCAGGGGAGTTCCCCGTTGGTGGACATCACGGAGACCGCGGCCAGAAGCAGCAGTCCCACTACGAGCGCCCCGACCACCGGGATTATGTTGAAGATGCGTCCGCGGAACACCATGACCAGCCCTATGAGGGCACGGACCATGCAGATCCAGAATACGATGCAGATGATCTTCAATGCCATTTGGCCGTCTCTCCTTGCGGACATTCTACCATTACGTCCGCCGTTTTGAAAGCCTTTCGGCCCGGCGCTCGGCCTTCCTTTTCTTTTTCTCCGTAGACCACTCGTTGTCCGGATCGTTCCACGGCCTGATGTGCTCGGTCCATCTGTCGATCCTCCTGACCCTGGTCGAGGATTTCGGATGGGGATCCAGAAGCGCCCTGATGCCGGTGTTGTCGTCCACACGGCTCAGGAAGCCGGAAAGATCCTTGCCGTAGCCGAACCTGACGGCGTACAGGTCCGCCGCGCTCTCGTACTGTCTCTGGACGAATGTCGTGAGCAGCATGTAGATCTTGTACGTCCCGACGGCCATGTAGTTGACCAGAGAGAGCACTACGACCACAAGCTGTCCGATTCCCGGGATCAACGAGAAGGGAAGGGAAAGGACCCACAGCAGCAACGGCACCGCGTACGCCAGAGGTGCCAGGAAGGACATCGCGAACGCATCCTTGTGCGCGACATGCCCCATCTCGTGGAGCATCACGCCGGTGTTCGCGGTCCTGTCTACGAAGACGCAGTGGCGGCTGATCTGGAAGTTCGCGCTCTTCGAGCAGATGTAGAGCTTCACGTTCCTCGGGATCGCCCTGTCGGAGGAAAGGTCCACACCCTCACCGAGCCTGATGCCGATCTGCTCGACCGATCCGGTGTCCGTCAGCGAATAGACCTCGGCCTGACAACTGTGCTGCATCGCCAGGACGCTGAGCCAATTGGTGACGAAGTACAGGATGATGTACATGGCGATGACCTTCGAAGAGATGACCGGAAGGGAGAAGGGCAAGCTTATCGCGATTCCCGTTCTGACGGACAGCTCGGCCAGAACCGAGGCCGCGAAGTCGCGGTACGTCTGGACGACCTGCGCCGGAAGCTCCAGGATCGAGGAATTCCCGAAAAGACTCAGGCTGCCGAACCAATTCTCGACCATCCCTATCACCGCTATGTACGCCGTCGCCACGAAGTATCCCGTGAACAGGCCGAAGTACATCTCGGGATGCCACAGGAGACGGTAGTTCTTCCTCCAGATGAAACCGAACAGAAGCCAGGCCGTCACGGCCCAGCATGCCACGGCGACAGGATCGCCGACCTTGCCGGCCAGCATCCTCACTTTCCCGACCAGGTCGAAAGTCCTGGCCTCAGGATATGTGGGGGGCCTTATGCTTCCGAGCCATCTGAAGACAGAATCCGTCAGCCCCGTCCATCTGAACACGGTGGGGACGAGGACCAAGAGCAGCAGGGGGATGGCGACCAGCCAGGTCTCGTAGGTGTACTGGAACCTGGCGTTGAGGACCTTCTGGGAGAAGGACCCGGTGCGGTTCAGGAAGTCGTCCCTGCGGCGGTTCTCCCTGATTCTCCTCCTGTCCTCCCTTGAAAGCCTCTTCTTTTCTTCCCTGCTTTTCAATCAGCGCTCCTTTCAGTCCGTGCCGATACGGCGGTACGTGACCTTCACTTCCCACGGGTCGCTGGAGATCTCCTCGAAGGAAACCTGGTAGCAATCCCCGAAATTCTCCATCGCCTTCACATCGGCGGCGAACACCGCATCCTTCAGCGTCTCGCCCTTTCCGATGAGGGTGACGCTCTGCATCTTGGCCAGCTGTTCCTCAAACAAGTCGGCCCTGAAGTTCCTGACCATCGTGAAGATCCAGAACCCGAGGCCGATGATGACGAACACGGCGATCATGATCAGGAACGGCTTCCACATCGTGGCGCCGATCTCCTCGAGCCTCTTCTTTCTGGCTTCTCTCTTTTCCTTTGACATCTCTCCTCCGTTACGGTATCAGGAACATGTCGCCCCTGGTGTCGTTGACAGTCATCGTGTAGTTGGCGGCCCAATACCCTTTCAGCTCGGACACGAGCTTGGACAGGCTCTTCTTCTGGAGATACTCGCTGACCCGGCCATAGACCTTGTAGCTGTCGGAGCCGCTCTGCACAGTCGCGGAGCTGGCCGACGCATGGGTCCATCCGAGGTTCTTCAGGATGCCGATGGTCAGATATCCGTGCTTCTGCTTGGGATATGCCGGCGGCTCGTCCAGGGTGACGGTGGAGACGGAGCTCTGCTCGTCGGCCCGGCAGGCGGCGATGACGGCGACGGAAGGCTGGAACGTATCCTGAGCAAAAGACTTCAGCCCGTCGGCGAATGTCACGGGGCTCTCGTCGATCGCAGTGGCCCCGCTGTAGCAGCAGTCCATGATGACCACGCCGTGGCATCCCTTGGCTTCGATCTCGTTGTACAGCGTCTGCATGTCCAGATACGAGACGTATCCACCCTCCTGCTCCGGAGGAAGTGCCATCGCGGGCCGGTTCTCAACCACATCTCCATGTCCCGAATAGAAGAACACTATCATGTCGTCCTTCGATACAGAGATGGACCTTATCGCACTTATGACATGCGAGGGGCTGGGGTAGTCCATCGAGGACTCGTCGGGATCGAGGCCCCTGCACAGGAGGTACTTGGCCTGTGTATCGACTCCGGTGTTGGAGATCTGCTTGGTGAGGCACACACCCATCTCCAGGGCGTCGTCGATGCAGCCGTCGAGCTTCGAGGGGCCGTGGTCGTATCCGTATTCGACCCCGACACAGACGATGTATGCCCTGCCCTTGGAATCGAACGACATGTTGCACGATGCCAGAAGCACCAGGCTCACCAGCATCAGAATGAACATTATCCTCTTCATTTTGAAACCTCCTATCATATCCAGCTGCTGTCGTTCGAGCCGCCGAGCGAGAACCTGATGCCCGCGCTTACCCTGAGCGACGGGGAAGTCTTCGAAAAGACGTAGGTTATCGGCAGGGTCACCGAAAGCAGGCTGATCCCGACCTCGGACACCGCCAGCGACGGTTCGAGCTCGGCGAAGATACCGGAGGACCACACAGGGTTCTCCGAAACGAACATCTGCAGCATATAGCCCGCGCCGATTCCGATACGGAAGTTCGCGAGCCTTATCGCATAGCCTATTCCGAGCGCCGCGTCCCAGCCCCAGGTCTGGTTGGTGAAGGAACGCCACTGTTTGACGGGGAGCGACAGCGACGCGTCGGCTATCCCGTAGAATTCGTGTATGTCGTAGCCGGCGCCGAGCTGCAGGCCCATCTTGAGTCCGGCGCGGAGTGCCCTGCATCCGCCATAGTCCTCGATCTGCCCCGATGCCTGGATGTCCACCCCAGTGTAGGGTTCGGCGCACAGTGGCAGGAGCAGGGCCAGAAGGAGTATCAGGAATGCCAATGTCTTCTTCATAACTCTATCCTCCGCGGCCGCAAGGCCGCTGCATGACAAAGGGCACGGCCCGTGAGCCGCCCCCCTGTCTAAAAATCAGTTCCCGAGGTTGCGCATCTTCTCCGCCATGGAGGATGCGGGGGCCTCGTTCTCACTCTTGGGGGCTGTCGGCTCGGTGTCGAGCCTCTGGTCCTCGGTGAATTCGTTCTCGAGAGTCCTCTTGTAGGCCTCGTACATCTCGCGCTTGTCCTCACTGACGGTCATCGTGTTGAGGATGTTCTTGCAGGCGCGGTTGATGACAGATCTCTTTGCCATCTCGGAGGTGAACTTCATGTGAGTGGAGTTCGCCTTGAAGGACTTGACCCCGGTGGCCTTGTCGTAGGAGGTGTTGCTGCTCTGCAGCCACGCCGTCTTGACCTGGGCTGCTGTCATCATCTCGCTGGCGATCAGCTTTTCCTTCGCTCCGTAGATCTCGACGTAGACGTACTTGAGCGTCTCCAGGTTCTCGTGGGAATCGATCGGCTTTTCCGGGTCGAGCTCGTGGAGCGTGGAGACGAACTTGCCGTGCTTGTACCCGTAGGCGAACTTCTCGTCGCCCCAGACGCACGCGGCGTTGATCTCGGTGATCTCCGGACAGAGCTCCTTGACCGCGGCCATGGTGCCGAAGTAGGACCTCTTGAGGATCATCTCCATGCAGCCGCGCACCTTGTTGTACTGCGGGATCAGGTAGCACTGGTTCGCCGCAGGGTCGAGTCCCTGGAGGAACATGTCCTTGAGGGCGATCTTGACCGACTCGTCGGTACAGCTTGCGGTGTCCGGATTGTTGGACATCTTCTCGCAGGCGCAGTTGAGCGCCTTGCGGGCGTCGTAACCGGGCTTGAGGTGATAGTGGAAAGCGGGATCCTCCAGCTTGTCCAGAACCGACTGTCCGATGACCATGAGTGCGTTCATCGAACCCTTTGCGAAAGCCTTCTTCTCGGTGGCTTCGACCTTTTTATCTTCAGACATATCTACATGTCCTCCTTGCTTCCAACGGGTGCACCGGCCGGGGCGTTTGCATCCTTGCGCTCGATGGTGGGAAGGTCCGTGGAAATTCCCGCGCCGGTGAGCCTCTCGGCATAGACGGCGATGTGGGCCTTCAGCTGCTCGGTCTCGAGCCTTCTGGCCTCCCAGGCCTTCGCGAGGGCGAGCTCCGGAGGCGTGGGGAGTTCGAGATCCGCCATCGCCTGGAGGTACGCCTTGCGCTTGTCCAGATAATCCTGTTCCGCCCTGGTCATTTCTTCGCCTTCACGAGCTTGATCGACGTCGAGGTGCTGACGGTGGTGTGCCTGTCCCGGATGCCCGGATCAGCCTCGCACGCCTTCTTGAACAGTGCCTCCATTCCGAAGGCTTCCTCGATGATGTCCTTCTTGTTCACTACCTCCCTGCTCGAAGAGAAATAGGAGAGAAGGCGGTTTCCCTGTTCGTCCACCACCCCGGATGCTCCGTCGAGCTTCTGGATGATCTTCAGCTCGAGGGCGGACTGGATCTCTTCGGCAGTCTTCTTCGTCTTCGCCGCCTCGGCTACCGCGTCCTTGGCTTTCGAGAGCTCGTCGATCATCGTCTTCATCTCGTCGTCGACGACCATCGGGTCGTTGACGATGGGGTGGGTGAGTTCGTAGGTTTTCCTGTCCTTCGGATCGGGGACCCAGCCGGCTTCCACCTTGTCGTGGAACTCGACGGCCGCATCCACCAGCTTCCTCTGGATGTCCGGATAGCTCTGGATCCTGTAGACGGTGATGTCGCCGTCGGTGTACCTGCAGAGCCAGACCTCGTCGAAACCGGCGAGGGCCATGTACCACTGGCACTGGCACCAGTACTGCTCGGGAACGTCCTCGGACCATTCGTCGCCCCACTTGTCCTTGAGGGCCGCGGTCCTGGCTGTCTTGATCTCGAGGGCGATGCGCTTGCCTTTCCAGAGGCCGCTGAACTCCCTGTCGACGTGGCAGACGAGGTACGGATGGTCCGGATCGACGTAGGCGTATTCGACCGCATGGACATCGGGGAACTCCTCCCCGAAGCGGGCCTTCATCTCATGCACGAAGATCCGTGCGATAGGCTCCTCCATGGTGCTGCCGTGGAAGAAGGCCCTCTGCATGTCCGGAGTCGCCGGCTTCTTGACTCCCGTATAGTCCATCCAGACGTCATACTGGGAGACATAGCCCTTTGCGCCGAGTATCGCTCCCACCTGGGAGGATCCGATTATGCCCTTCCTTTCAGTGGCAGGGCCGATGTTCACTTTCGTTTCTTTTCTTATGACCATTTTTTCCTTGTTCTCCTGATCACATCCGCCGTAGCGGGCGCGTGGCCCGCCCAGAGGATGTTCATTCGGGAAGTTCGAGTTCAAGATACTCCACGACGGGAATCCCTCCGCCGATGGCGACGAAGACGTGGTGGAACGCACGCCTCACCTTGCTCTCGCTGAGGACCGTCGCCTCCGGGGGCGTTGCCCACGGATACATCGGCGGAATCCCCAGGATGACGGATTCTCCGTCCGTATAGATCCTTATGTCGTGGCCTTCCATTTCGAGGCGCTCGGCGAGAAGCTCGCATACGATCCCGTATCTCGCGACACAGTCGTCGTTGCGGAAAACCTTCCTGTAATATGCGTCCATGGTCTTCTCGACGGCGTCGTTGCCCTTCACGAGTTCCGGATGGAGCCTCTTGAATTCACTGCAGGCCTTCTTGGCCTTGACCTTGTTGAGCTCCATCGTGCCGACGCCGTAGACTTTGGCTATTTCCCTGTTCATCTGTCCTCCGTAGATTCCCGTATATGTAGGAATATACGTCAGTATATCACAAACAGCAAATTTTGTCTTACGCAGGTTTTACGGAAGGACGGGCGTCGGCCCTTGCGTGTTTTTTCCGGTTTGACGACATCCGGTACACTATCCGTAGTGTCGTCACGACACCTCATTCGACTATCTTGTGGAAATCGCCGGAAAGCGAGAGACGCTTGACCAGAAGCAGGACCTCGGCATAGGTCCAGACGTTCTCGCCGAAGCGGTCGTGGAAACCCGGGTACTTCAGGGAAAGCGCCTTGACGTTCTTCTGTGCGCTGCCCGGCGCGATGTCGATGAGACTGAGATCGGGATCGTCCTCTCCGATGGAGAGGTCTTTTCTTACCGTCGCGCCGTTGTCGTAGGGGAACACCCTGAAGGTCTTCTTATTGCCGTCGTCCATGACGGCGATGAAGAACGTGTAGCGTGTCGCGTCTCCCGGGCTGTGCGTGACGAGCGCCGCCTGCTGCGCGATCTCGATATTCCTGTCGTAGCTGCTGCTCATATTTACTCCTCGGTCCATGCCCACCTGAAGGGCGTGACCTCAATGCCTTTTCCGACCAACGCGCTTCCGCATGTGAGGAAGGCGTTGTTTTTGTAGGTGCACCATACGCATTCGCCGTTCTCGAGTTCTACGAGGACATCCTCGTTTTCTTCGGGTCTTGCGTCCCAGTCCGCGTAAAGCCATACGCGGTCGTAGAAATCGATGGTGTCCCCGATCTTCTTGTTGGGGTCGTATTCCCAGCCGTAGCCGTGTCTTTCGGCGATCCTGAGTATCTGCGCGAGGTGGAAGCCCCTGACTGCCCTGACCGTCCTGCGGTCCGGGTCGATGACGGCGATCGTGCCGGTTTCTTTATGCCCCACCTCGAGCACCTCGCGTCCGGCCCTTGTCGAGACGCTGACGGAAAAGCCGAGATTGTCCAGGTTCCAGCGGAGCCTCACGAGATCTACGGGAACAGTCTGACGGATCATGCCTTCTCTCCCTTTTTGCTTCTTGCCGCGACGTGGTCGTGGTACTCCTGGAGCCAGCCGTGGGAAGCTATCTTGACGAGGGCGCGGACCCTTTCGTCGGAACCCCTCGGGTTCTCCAAAGCGGCGGAGAAGAGCTCGCGCTTCTCCTGCTGTATGCGTCTCTGTTTCTCCTCTTCGGAAAGTCTGTTCTTCGCCATGTTGTTCTCCTTACGGACAGATCAGGTGGACGGGGAAATCGCCCTGCGTCGTTCCCGGAAGGGGAACCGCCGCGTTCTGGTTGACCTTGATCTCCTTCGCGTCGTTGCAGCCGTTGGCCGCCAGGAAGGCCTTTATCTCATTGGCCAGCTTCTCCGGGGTGTGGATGAGCTGGGGAATCAACACCTTGTGCTCCGTGGTGGCGGCGACGACCCTGTTGTGCTGGGATATCGCCTGGTCGCGGAGAAGGACGTGGAATCCTCCGTGGGTGAGGACGACATACACGGGCTTCTTGTCAGAATCCCAGTTGTCGCCGAGGGAGAACATCTTCGTCAGATGCGCACCCAGGCTTGTGGCGATCTTCTCCTGGGGCCAGACGTCGTGCTCGTTCTCCGGCACGCACAGGCCGGGGATGTCGCAGTCGATGTCCGTCCAGCCCTTCATCTGGTTCTTCGGGTCCTGGAACGCCTTCAGGAGGTTGTTCTGGACGGTCTTGAGCTGGCGTCCGATGTTCTCCCTATTGACGGCGGCGGCCAGGTCGTAGTCCCAGTCGACCATGAGTTTCTTGAATTCGCGGACCGCCTTGAGCACGTCCGTATGGTTGACGTTAATGTAGAAGACCATGCAGGAACGCGGGATCGCGTTGCCCTTGAGGTCCGTGTAGTAGTCCATGCCGGAATCAAGCTGTCCGAGCTTGGCGGCGAACTTGCGCGAGTCGAACTCCTTGAGGATGGTCTTGCCCATCATGCAGGTGTTGCCCGTGTTGAGGACGGCCCTTTCGGCCTCGGTCATGTACTTCTTTCTTGCAGCGATGCAGATGAAGTCAGTTCCCTCCGTCCCGCAGTCGCCTATCACGTTCTCGTAGAACGAAAAGGCTTCTTCCTTGGACCATATGTTCGTATTCATATCGAGCACTCCTTTGAAATTGCCTTGACGATGATGTCGGTGATGGTCTCTTTCGGCAGCGTGCCGTCGATAATCAGCACGTTCGGCTGTCCTGAGAACATCGTCTTGTATCTGGCGCGGACCTGTTCGAGGTACTCGCGGTTCTCGTATATCTCGCGTTTCCCGTCCCTTTTTTCAAGTCTTTCCATGCAGACCTCGACAGGTACGTCGAGCCAGATGATCATCTGGGGGATGGGGAAGTTGTCGTTGAGCATTCCGACCAGCGGCTGGAGCGAGGGGTCGCCCTGGTATGCGAAGGAAGAGTAGAGGTACCTGTCGCATATGACCCTGCCTTTCTGGATCATCCTGCTGGCGACTCCGTCCTTACCGTACATGTGTTCGAAGCGGTCGGCCGCGAACAGGTACGCCATCGTGCTCTTCGGCACGGAGATCTCTCCGGAGAGACATCTTCTGAGAAGCTTGCCGGTGTCTCCGCTGGTGGGTTCCGCAGTCATCTGGAGGCCCAGCTTCTTTGAAACGGCCTCGGCCTGTGTCGTGGTACCGGCTCCGTCGAGTCCTTCGATCACGAAAAAGCCGTTGAGTATGTTGTTTTGTTTCATATTGTTCTCCTTTTCACCTGATCCGTGGCGGGCGCGTGGCCCGCACAGTTATCCCCTCATCGGGGGGATTTTCTCGATTTGTGCAGTGGTCTCAGATGGAAGGCGTCGCATTTCCCGTCGGCCCATTCGAAGAAGACGGCCCACAGGAAGTACAGTCCGGGGACGAGGGCGACGCCGATACTGTATCCGGTCACGATCGCCTTTTGGTTCTCCATCCCCGCCGTCACGAGCGCGACAAGTCCGATCCAGAGGGGAGCCCAGAAGAACCAGGACGCCGCGTCCCTGTCAGGGACTATGATCGTCCTTGCCCAGAGGAGCCTGGTCTCGGTCCTGTCGGGGCGCGAGTCGTCGCCTTCGTGGACTATCCCGTTCCTTTCTATTGAAGGAGAGCGGTGGATGGAATACGAGATCAGGCGGTACATGAAGGTCCAGGCCATTGCCGAGGCCATGGAGACGATGAAATCCGCCGTCGGAATCTTCACCGGGAGCCCTTGGGAGATCATCGAGGGGAAGACCGGTCTGAAGACGAGGAAGGCGAACACCAGTCCCGCCACCGGCCTCATGCTCTGCTGCAGCGCCGTGTGCTGGGTGTGGGCCAGCGGCTTCTCGTCGATTCCGTAGGATTCCTTCCACCTGTCGGTCTTGCGTGAGCTTTTCTTGATCTCGTATCGGTCGGGCACGAATGCCGAGAAGACTGCATCGATGCAGCGCATCAGAAGCGCCCAGAACAGGATCCTGCCTGCAAGCAGGAGACCCTGGCCATACACCGGAAGGGTCGCCAGTTCGCATATCAGCCCGTATGTCCAGCCGTTGAAGGTGAAGTTCACCATGTGGAAGAGAAAGTCCATCGTGGTGTTCCTCCAGCCGTGGAAGGTGGACCATACGATTGCAAGCGCGACCCTGACCGCTATGTCGACCGCCGGGAAGCGGAAGACACCGAGTCCGGCCAGCCTGACCTGCGGGGCGTCCATGCAAAGGCGCAGGAACGGCATTCCCCTGAGTCCGACAGGATCGCCGACGAGGTGTTTCATGACACCTTTGTGCGACGAACCCATCGCTATGGTTGTGCGCAGGGCCTTCCAGTTCCCGCGTTCTATTGCGATCTTCATGTCTTTTCCTTCAAACTGCCGGTGAGAAATCCAGCTCGTTCTGTGTCACGACCACGCGGACGACGACCTTCTTCCTCACATGGATGACAGGCTTCGGCTTCGGGCCGTACGTGTTCTTCGTCTTGAAGAGCCACGGCTGCTGGGGAGCGTGGAGCGAGACCCTCATCTCCTCGGTCGGATCGTAGTCCAGTGGAATGGGCTTGATGCCGCTGGGATTGTAGCGGGGGTCGACCAGAAGCTGCTCGAGGGTCTGACGGACGTTCTTCGCGTCCATCGCGGCCATCTCGCAGACGTTCTCGAGCCATTGCTTGTTGTTGACGAAGGCCTGGATGTCCCTGAGATACAGATTGTTCGAGGGATTCTTCACAGGGCTTCTCTTGATGTCCTCCACGGCCTGCAGGATCATGGATCTCGCAAGCTTGCGGTAGAACTTCTGCAGATACATCGAATCAGTTGCCATTGCAGCTCCATGCCACGATGTGGCGTCTTACCGAGTCGTCGCCAACAGGGAGGTTTTTCAGCTTCTCCTTGAGAGCGAGGACCTTCCTCTTCTTGCCTTCGAGGATCCCGGTGTATTTCGGAGCGATCATCTCGTCGCTTCCACATACCGGACAGACCTTGAAGTGTCCGCCGAACTCGAGCGAGATGCTGGACTTGCATTTCGGGCAGGTGACGCTCTTCCATCCGTTCCTCATGAAACCGATGTTGAGGTTCTCCTCGTACTCCCTTGCGTCCTTTTCGGCCTCGAAGATCTTGTCTCCGAGCTCGATGGCCTTCTCCGAGCCGTTCTCGGTATAGCCGACCATGTATGCGCTGAGGGTGGGGGATGCGGCGGACTTCTCCATCGCAAGGCGCGAGGCCTCCTCTTTCGTCCTGTCGAAACCGGGGACGGAGACGAGTCCTGCGGGTCTGGTCTCGACTCCGGATTCGGTGTCGCGGATGCCGTCAAGCCAGGCCTCGGCCGCTTCTCTTCCGTTTTCCTCTACGATTGCAGTGTATGCCTTCATTGTCTGTCTCCTTTATGTTCAGTTTGTTTCGCCGATTGTCATTCCGAGATCCGCCGGTTCCAGCGTCTGGAGTCCGTCGAGCTCGTATCCGTCGAAGATGACGGCTCCAGTCGTCTCCCCGGGATCGAGGCCGTATTCCTGGCAAAGGCCGATGAGGTCAGTAGTCTTCATTTTCGCGGCCTTGTACTTGACGCCGAGCGTGTTGAGGATGAGGATCGTGGTTCTGATCGAGCCTGTCGTCTCGGCGATGGCCTTCTTGTATTCCTCTACAATGGCCGGGTTCTTCTCTCTCAGCAGCGCCTTTTCGAAGAGGGCCTTCTTGAGGCTGTTGATGTTGAGCATCTTGACGATTTCTTTCTTCTGGTTGATTGTGGGCATTTTCCTGTTTTTCCTCTCTTTGTCTTCGAGTTCCTTTTTCTGAAGACACCTCCCCCTGACGCGGGGCGTGCCCGCGCAAGGGGATATGTCTTGATTGTTCCGGTTTCGGACGTCCATGTGACATGTGTGTTTGATTTTACGTCCGTTTTATGGTATAGTGGAAGACGATGAAAACCAGCAGACAGACAAAACCGGAGGGAAAGAAAACTCCCGATTATGTGAGGATCCAGCTCATCTTGGGTGCGATCGCGATAGCGATCGTCTTCACGATGGCCGTGATCGCAGGTGCAGGCGCATCGGCGATGATGCAGGGGGGCGCAGTATGAAGAGACCGCTGATGGAATTGCTTTTCAGCCGATCGTACGAATGCAGGAGCGCGAGGCGCCTTTTCCGCCATGGAGTGACTTTCCTCATTCTCGTGATGCTGTCGGTCATCTTCACGTTCGGACTTTCCCCTGTATATGCGTTCACCGCGGATTTCATGGTGCTCATCATGACCGTTGTCCATACGATGTACGGCCGACTTTCTTTCAGGATCGGGAGGCTTGAGAATTGAAGACCTATATAGGAATAGACAACGGAGTGACCGGCAGCATCGGCGTCGTTTCCGAGGATTTTTCCGATTTCATCCTCACTCCCGTGAGGAAAGAGCAGAACTACACGAAGGCCAGGGACCAGATCACCCGTGTGGACGTTCCGCAGCTGAGGGAATACCTTTCCGGAATCAAGAAGAACTCGTCTTCCGTGCTCGTGCTGATCGAGAGGCCGATGATAAACCCGAAGATGTGGAAGGCCACCATCTCGGCGGTCAGGTGCATGGAGGCGGAACAGTGCGTGCTCGAGTCGCTCGACATCCCGTACATGTTCGTCGATTCCAAGGAATGGCAGAAGACCCAGCTGCCGAAAGGCACCTCCGGGACGCCCGAGCTGAAGAAAGCTTCGCTGGATGCGGGCAGGAGACTGTTCCCGCAGTTCAAGGGCCTGATCGACAAACACAAGGATGCCGACGGGATACTCATGGCACGCCATGCATATTTGGAGAAACTATGACAGATAACACAGAAGAAAAGATGTGTGACCATTTCGAAGAGAACCTCTTTCTGATACTGATGCTGGTGTCCGTGACAGCGGGGGCCGTCGTCGGCATCGTGTGCAGGAACATCCTGCTGTCATTTCTCATTTATGTGGCCATGATGATCCTGTCCATCATCGGGACCGGTATCGTGAGCAACATCCGTGACCGCATCAAGGAGAAGAAGGCGAAGAAAGGAGAAGCCAGATGAGGAAGATCATCAAGCCCGGAAAAGCGCTGAGGACGTTGGAATGCCCCGACTGCGGGCAGGTTGAGAGACAGACCGAAGACGAGTGCATCATCTGCCTGAACTGCGGATCCGAGATGAGGATCGTCGGGGCAATCCCCGAGGCCCCGGAAAAGGTCGAAGACAAGCCCGAGCCGATCCTCCCGAAGGCCGTGAAGGTTCTGCCGGAACCGGCCCAACGCGGTCCGAAACCGAAGAGGTGCCGCACATGTGCAAAGGCGATGGCGACGGTCAACAACATGTACACCTGCCGTGAGACGATGACGCTGAAGAATGCAGGGGATACATGTAAAAAGTGGGTGAAGGGCATACCTGTAGGAGAGAGAAAATGAGAAGCAGGGTGGACCGCAGGAAATTCGAGAAGAAGAGGAAGCTCAAGGAGAGGTTGTTGTACAAGAACCACAGCCATGCGCTCTGTCCCATTCTTCTGAAGAACAGCTCCGTCAGAAAGGCATACAGTGCATACATCAAGGCATACCGCGCGGGCTACCCTGATTCGGAGCTGTACAAAGCGTACCTGAAAGAACATGAAAAAGTGTACGACATGCTCGAGAACTGCCATTTCACCCGCCGTGACAAGATGAGTACGAAAGACTTCAAGAAGATAACTTCCGGAAAGGTCAGGACCGCAGAGAGGAACCTTTCCGAAGAGACCGAGCTTCCGAACAACGGAAACAAGGACAGGAAAGGCGACCTGGACTGGGCCTGGACGCTTGATTAAATAGGAGAAGGTATGGGTAAGAAAACAAGACTTTCAATGTTCGATTCGACGTGGAATCCTGTAACCGGTTGCCTCCACGGTTGTGAATACTGCTACGCGAGAACGATCGCGACGAGGTTCAACAACACGAAAGCCTATCCGAAGGGATTCGAGCCGATGCTCAGGGAAGACCGCCTGGACATTCCGGAAAGATGGACGAAGGGCCGTAGGATATTCGTCTGTTCCATGGCCGATCTTTTCGGCGAGTGGGTTCCGGACGAGTGGATCATAAAGGTGATCGATGCCTGCAAATCGGCACCGCAGCACACGTATTTCTTCCTGACGAAAAATCCGGGAAGATACGAAAGACTGAAGGATGCAGGAATTCTGCCCGATTTGCCCAACTTCTGGTTCGGTAGTTCCGTAACGAAGCAGCACGACGAGTTCGTCTGGTTCGATAAGTTCTCGAACTGGTTCCTTTCGATAGAGCCTCTTCTTGAGGACCTGGGCGAGTTCAGAAGCGAACACAAGCCGGGTTGGGTCATCATCGGGGCCGAGACAGGAAACAGGAAAGATAAGGTTGTCCCCGAAAAGGCCTGGGTCGATTCGATTGTCGCCCAGCTGTCGGGAGTCCCCATCTACATGAAGGAAAGTCTCATCCCCATCATGGGAAAGAATGACATGAGAGCCGAGATCCCCTCATGACGACCGCCGAGTATCTTGCCCTTGATAAGGAAAAAGACAAGGCACGGATCTGTCAGTACAACCGCGAGCTTGTAGAAAAGTACCCGTTCCTGCTGCCGCGTGACAAAGAGGGATCGCTTCCCCTCTGCTACGACTGGAGCTGGACAATAATGGATCTGATGCCCCCGGGATGGGCAATCGCATTCGGAGACGAGATTCTCGAGGATCTGAGGGAGGCCTTGGACAGATCGGGACTTTTGCTCCAGTACCGTGTCCTTGAGATAAAGGACAAGTTCGGAGAGCTCCGTTGGTACGACAACGGTGCGACCGACGAGGTCTCCGGGATACTTACAGACTACAGCCGCCGTTCCGGCCGTATATGCGTGAAGTGCGGGAAGCTCGCAGTGTTGGCGCTGAACGAATTGTGTACCCCGTTCTGCGACGCCTGCGCCATGAAATCGGGCCATAAATATCCGGAAGCCTTCGAAACGCTTCCGGAAAAGGATAGCTGACATGGGCGTCAACATCAGAGCCAAGGGCTTCCCGATCGAGATGGAGATGGGTTACGGCACATTCACAAGGTTCCGTTCCGCGATTGCCAATCATATCGGGGCGTATGAAGGAAACCCGTATCTCGCTTCGTTTCCGGACGGCAGCGAGAACATGCAGGGTTTCATAGACAACCTCAACGACCTGATTAGGAAAAAGAAGATAAGCCACCACACGGCGTTCTTTCTTGTTGCGAGTGATGCGGAAGGTCGTCTGAAGCCGGACACATGTGCGGCAATTCTCCAGGACATCTCGGACATGCCGGAGCAAGATGACTGGTACGGATACGTGTGGAGCAGATACGGAAGGATTTCTGACTTCAGACAGATACTGAGACACTGCATCAGGGAACGCAGGTGCCTGATATGGAGTTGAAAAAGGAGATTTGTATATGGCCGACAACATGATGGAATTACTTGAGAAGGCTGCGGTGAAAGCGGTTTCGCCTTTCATCCCGCAGGGGAAAGAAGTGAGCTCCTATGTATGGGACGGAGAGACCGGACGTTATGTAAAAGGTCACGGTCACACGGAATACATCACCGCGGACACCGGTGACGCAACCGACACGATCGGAACCGCATATGCGGAGATCGGGCCGGGGAAGATGTCCGAGTCGGACCACAACGTGGTTTTCCGCTTTCCGGGAAAGGACCACCTTGTCGCCTTCACGATCAGGAACGACTGGATCCTGACCGTGCACATATGCGGTGACTACGCGAAAGCGTCTGAATGTATCGAGCGTTTTGTCCCGGCCTTTTCTGAGGCCATGGGCGGTCTGGATAGGTTTAAGAAAAAAGAAGAGGAGGGCATCTCATGAGCTATGCCGATAAAGTATTCGTAAGCAACATCAAGGACATCCTGGAGAACGGATTCTCCGATGAGAAACTGCCTGTCAGACCCCACTGGGAAGACGGAACCCCGGCACATACGATCAAGAAATTCGGTATCGTGAACCGCTACAACCTGCAGGAGGAGTTTCCCATCCTGACCATCAGGCGCACATACATCAAGAGCGCCATGGACGAGCTTCTGTGGATTTGGCAGAAGAAGAGCAACGACATCCACCAGCTCAAGAGCCACGTGTGGGACAGCTGGGCCGATGAGAACGGCACCATCGGCAAGGCCTACGGATACCAGCTCGGCGTGAAGCACAAGTACAGGGAAGGCATGTTCGACCAGGTGGACCGCGTGCTGTACGACCTGAAGCACAACCCGCAGAGCCGCCGCATCCTGACGAACATCTACGTCCACCAGGACCTCTCCGAGATGGCCCTCTACCCGTGCGCCTACAGCATGACGTTCAACGTCAGCGGCAACACCCTCAACGCCATCCTCAACCAGAGGTCGCAGGACATGCTGGCGGCCAACAACTGGAACGTCGTCCAGTACTCCATCCTGGTGTACATGATGGCGCAGGTCAGCGGTCTGGTCCCGGGCGAGTTCGTACATGTAATCGCCGATGCCCACATCTACGACCGCCACATCCCGATTGTGAAGGAAATAATAGAAAACGAGCAGTTCCCGGCCCCGACGTTCACTCTGAATCCAGAGATAAAGGATTTCTACAAGTTTACGACCGACGACATCAAGCTCGAGAACTACGTCTGCAACAAGAAGAAATACGACATCGAAGTCGCTATATAAAGAGCGGAGAGCAGACATGCGGGACTATAGATTCAGGGGATTTGGAATTGACTTAAAGGAATGGCGGTATGGAAATCTTGTCATCGATGATGATCCCTCTCGCGTGAATCACGACGTGAGGATCGTCAGCTGTCGTGGCACTGTCCGTGTTGTGCCTGAGAGTGTCGGCCAGTTCACAGGCCATGTGGACCGTGATGGTAACGAGATTTACGAGGGCGATATCCTTGAGGTCTGCAATGGATCAATTAACAGGTTTCCTCTGATTTCCAAAATCGTCGTGAGATGGAACGAACAGATGTCGTGCTTCAATATCCCTTCGTTTTCCTCGTATATTGATGATACTCACTGGTACAGAGTAGTAGGGAACTCCTGGGAAGAGGCCTGCGGGAAAACTTCGAAATGAAACCATGAGCAACACAAAGAAAAAGGGACTGTCGCAGAATAGAAAACTGCACAGTCCCTTTTCAATTAAAACATGAGATAAAGAGCTTGATTCACAAGGAGTCAGGCTCTTTTCTTGTCTTTCTGTCTTTTTGGGGCAGACTACCCCTAGGGAAGAAATGAGGAATGAAAGATAATCAAGCGGTTTCTTCTTCTGGACCGGCCTTGATCCGGTACCAGAAAGGAGTACCCACCTTGTCCTGTTCAATTCTGGCTGCAAG
>Ga0310786_10002262_pt1 | contig 29722 bp, 20 predicted proteins | sample AusTroGonzalo_MG_FD_203881 | JGI IMG/M metagenome (GOLD analysis project Ga0310786, IMG submission 203881) | Bovine rumen microbial communities from tropical cattle in Woodstock, Queensland, Australia - Gonzalo_03 (v2) (version 2) | ecosystem: Host-associated > Mammals > Digestive system >...
CATAGGGAACATGCTCGCTATGGTAATGCTCAAATGCGGCTGCTACACGGTGTCTCTACCCTGGGATCCGGCGAAAGATGCTGCCTAGACTCCTCCCACCCCCTCCACACTTTGTTGCGATGGCTCATATTTATTTGTAATAAGTTGCTATTGTGCGATGTTAAAGATATACATTTGTGCACTAAAATATAAACTAGAAAATTCTGGATGTCAATAGGTTTTTGAAAAAAATTTATGCGATAATATTTTATTCCTTCAACATCAATTTTCCATTCTGCAAAAGGCTGTCGTTGTTGAAACGAATGGCGGGATTTTTGCCGTTCTTGAAGTTTTTTATATACAGCTTGTCTGAAAAAACGTCTGCAATCATCCTTTTCAAAGTTGACATTATAGCACCTCCGCTTCCAACACCTTTCTGATCATTTCCGCCTTCGGTATTTGTTGCAGATAGTCTTGCACAAGTTGCATGTCGAGATCGTTAATTATCTTTCTGTAGTTTAGGATGATTTCTTTGTAGTAGTCGTAGGGCATACTAAACTTGTTGCGAATCAGTTCAAGCAGCATACGCTCCCTATTATGCATAATGACAGTTATACCATTAATTTTTTCTTGTACGACACCGAGATAAAGAACGTCACTATTCTCAAATTTTAAAACGACACGTTCGTCAAAATTTTTCGCCCCTCGCTCTGCGGCTATGTAATATTTTTCGGGGATGGAGTCGGTCAATCCGTAATGATAAAAAACAGTATTCATAGAAAAAACCGCTTTGGGATATTTCGCAGCGATTAACGATACATCGGAAACATGTTCGCTTTGCGAATAGAACCCTTTCGCGACCCGAAACAAACTACCGTCAGCAATGGCCTTTTTTATCAAATACTTCGAACCAAGTTTCTCGATGCATTGGGCAAATGTCAAAATCATCTTGTTTCCTAAATTCTGTAAAATATTCATTTTTACAGAATTATTGTTAAAATAGACATTTTTTTGACAAGAAATCGAAAACGAAGAACCCTTTTGCAAACTTAAGCCCCCGTTGCTGTAGATTTCTTTAACTCTTCGATTATCGGGTGATACATCTCCGGACATTCGATTTGCATAATGGTTGTGACTTTGTTTCCGGCATCTTTGCTAGACGCTCCACAGAGGAACAATTTTTCGCCGGGCAATCCGTAATCCAAAAATACATAGCGGTCGTGGAATTTACGGTTCGGATGGTCGATTTTCAAAGAGACATCGGGTCTGGCTTTTTCGTAATCAGCTTTTATCGCTGGAGTAATTTTTTCGTCGCCCCATTCCTCGCTGAAAATTTGCACGCTTGCATTTTTAGCGATTCCGCGCAATAGGTCCAGGGTCTTCACGCCCACGTAGTTGTCAATGATGATAATAGACTTCTTTGCCATAGCGTAAATCTTCATGTAGGCAACATCCGCTTCAAGCTTCTGCCCATCAAAAATCAAGAAATGCCTGTAAGTCGAAGGGTCGATGAAGTTTTCCATGACCTTTTGTAGGCTCAAATCGACCTTTCCAAGATGTTCGTGCATATTGTGAACTTCGCCGGAGAGAGTCTTGATGTCGATGGAATGTTCCGCGAGAATCCTTGTATTCTGAGCCGTTTGCAGAGCGATTTCAGGAATTCCTGCATTCCCAATCAGCTGTTGGTTTTCTGCAACAATGAGATCTTTCATCTGCTTGAAAAGACGGATAAGGGCCATGCTTTGGCGTGTTGCTAAATCGCCTTTTAGCACTGTCATTAGCATGTAAATGCCCTGTTCGGTAAAGGCATAGGGCGCATAACGAAGTCCACCCCAACTTGAGGTCAAAATTTTTGACCTCAAGTTGTTGCTTTTGCCATAATCGCTTGTTTTGGTGGAATTTTCTTGCTTCGAGGTCAAAATTTTTGACCTCGATAGATCCGCAATTTCTTTGTCATTTAGCTGAAACCGGAAATCCTCGGCGAATTTTTCGATGTTGTTTTTGACCTGTTGATTGAACGCTTTAGTCGAATACCCGTAAATCTCTGCTAAATCAGCATCAAGCATAACCTTGAGTCCACGAATCGTGTAGATTCGAGACTTGAGAAAGGATTCATCTATCAGGGAAAATTCTGGCTTCTCGGGCGAAACGGAATTGTTGGGAACGGTTTCAATAGCCTTGTCCGGCTCGATGTTTTGCTTATTCATATCAACCTCGTCTGTTTACAAGCTGAAAAAACAGATACTACTGCACAAATGTATAAAAATTTAGGTCGACTGTCAATAGCTTCGAGTATTTTTCTCAAAAATTCCCCATTTTGATGTCAAAATTTTGGATATCAAATTCTAAGGCGCAAAAATTGCACCTTAGGTTTTAAATTTTATGGTTCGAACCAAGGTCGAAATTTGTGACCATAGAAAAAGCCGAGGACCAACGTGGTCGTCATACTAAATATCTCCCATATGCCTTTACGGAACAGGGCGTAGCCATGCTTTCGGCGGTTCTTCGTAGCGAAAATGCGATTAAGGTCAGCATTGAAATTATGAATGCCTTTGTCCAGATGCGCCATTATTTGCATAGGAACATCGCAATCGCAAGTCGCCTGGATGCGGTAGAAAACAAGGTCGATGCGAAATTTTTGGAGCATGAAACTAATTTCAGGAAGATTGACGAAAACTTCTCGAAGATATTCCATGTGTTGGATTCGTCGCCTCAAAAGGCGAAGGAAGGCGTTTTCTTCAAGGGTCAAATTTTCGACGCTTACGCATTCTTCCAGGATATCATCAAGACGGCAAAAAAAGAAATCGTCCTTATTGACGGATATGTAGATTTATCTGTTTTGGATAGATTGTCTGTAAAGCAAAAGAATGTCTTGGTCAAGATTTATACGCACCCGAAAGCGGAATTACGGCAGGCTGATGTTGAACAGTTCAATAAGCAGTATCCGACAGCATCTATGGACTATACCCAAAAGATGCACGACCGCTTTTTGATTATCGACAACAAGGATCTTTATCTCATTGGCGCTTCACTGAAGGACTTGGGCAAACAATGTTTTGCCTTTAGCAAGATGGATGACCCCAAGACGCTAATTCCCATGATTTTAGCGAATTTGAATTGACATCTACCTCCACAGTCTTCGTGCAAGCTTGGATTTACACTCCCGAAAAAAAATATATCTTTAAAGTATGATTAATCTTCTCCAAAAATCCATTTTTGTACTTGCTATTTGCGGGGCGGCATTTAGCAGTTTCGCAGCCAAAGCCAAACCTTACTTAGCAACAGAAGCGCTCCCGAACGCATTGAACTTCTACCCGGCACCACCGGAAACGACCTCGGTACAGTTCATGTACGACATTTCGCAGTACATGTGGGGCAAATCGGTTCGGGCAGATTCTGCGCGCGCAGCTCTTGCAATTGCACAAGCGGAAACCGATTTGGACGTAATGGTCCAGATGTTCAGCGAACCTTTTGGCATGGAAATATCCGCAAAGAAAACGCCTGCCATCATGAATTTAATCGAACGCGGTATCGCAACGCTGAGGCAAGTGGGCCGAGCCCCCAAAAAACATTATATGAGACGGCGTCCTTTCGACCGTTTCAACGAACCCACGCTCGTCCCTAAAGACGAAGAAGTTTTAAGGAAAAACGGATCGTATCCTTCGGGGCATACGATTCTTGCATGGTCTATGGCGCTGCTGTTGGTTGAGGTGAACCCGGACGCACAAGATGCTTTGCTGAAGTACGCTTACGAATGGGGACAAAGTCGCGTGATTGCAGGCTTCCACTGGCAAAGCGATGTTGATGCATCCAAAGTTCTTGTTTCAGGAGCGTTTGCTAGTTTGCATGCAGACGAAACGTTTTTGGCCGATATGCGCAAGGCACGAGCTGAATTTAAAAAGCTGAACGCATCAAAGAAAAAATAACAGTAATTACTTTATTTTCGTCTTCCTTTTTACGCCTTCTTGATCGGGTGGCGGATTACGTCCACAAGCTTGTAATAAACATCGGGCTTGCGTCATCCGCTTTCTTGAAACCGCAATGTTCGTAAAAGGCGAGTTCTTCGTTGTAGGCGACTACGACGATGCGGAGATAATCCTTGTACTTTTCGTGAACTTTATCAACGAGAACCTTCCCAATTCCCAAGCCCTGATATTCGGGCCGCACGAGAAGGTAATGCACATAGGCGTTCATGATGCCGTCATCCATGGCGCAAATCATGCCAACGAGTTTATCGCCATCCCAAGCGGAAATGACGGTCTTAAAATTTTTCATCGCAATAACGAGCTTGTCGGGGAAATGTCCCGAAGACCATTCGACGGAGAGGAACAAGTCCTTTAAATTTTGTTCCGAGAAATCGTGAATTTCTTTGTATTCAATGTTCATATAAATCCATTTATTTGCGCTGTTCTAAATTTATAAATAGGAGATTCCCGCCTTCGCGGGAATGACAAATTGTGTGCCGGGCATGACATTTGCGGTTGCAACATTTATTCATTGATGACGGGCGTTATTCCTTCCGGCGATAAACATTCGCGAGTATCGCGCCGGAGATGTTGTGCCATACGGAGAAGATGGCACCGGGAACTGTCGCCATCGCAAGCGACGAGAACGCAGTCGCGGCAAGGCTTGTCGCAAGCCCTGAATTCTGCATGCCGATTTCGATGGAGAGCGCTTTCGTCTTTGGCGTAGAGAAGTGCAGCAACTTGCCGAGTCCAAAACCGCAACCGTAACCAAGCAGGTTATGGAGAATCACCACAGCGAAAACGACCGCACCCGTCGAGAGAATTTTTGCAGCATTATGCGAGACAACCGCTGCAACAATCATTGCAATCGCAATCACGGAAACGAGCGGCAAGACTTTAACCGCACGCGCTGTAAACTTGCCAAAGAATTTGTTGATGACGAACCCGAGCGCAATCGGCACAATCACGACTTTCACGATAGAAACGAACATCGCCATCACATCCACGTTCACGGTCGTACGTAAAAGCAAATACGTAATTGCCGGAGTCAGCACAGGAGCGAGCAACGTGTTCACGCTTGTCATGCCAACAGAGAGCGCGACATCACCTTTCGAAAGATACGTAATAACGTTACTCGAAGTGCCGCCCGGGCAAGTTCCCACAAGCACCACGCCCGCCATCAGCGCAGCATCAAGCCCGAAAATCTTGGACAGCAAAAACGCAAGCGTCGGCATCACGATAAACTGCGATGCACATCCGATGGTGATTTCTTTCGGTCGCGTAAATACAAGTTTAAAATCGCTGAGCTTGAGCGTAAGCCCCATGCCAAACATCACAACCATCAAGAGGTAATTCACCCACGAAAGCTCAATCCAGAGCGTTGATTTCGGGACGAACAGCGAGAGCGCCGCAATCACGAGCACGACAACCGCCATCCACTTGCCAACGAATTCACTAATCTTTTCAAGAATACGCATAGAGATTCCTAAATCTAGGAAAAACGTTCTACTCAGCACAAAGTCTGCCGAGTTTTTCTTTCATTTCAAGTATTTCGGTGAGCAACGCGCTGTAGTCCATTTCGGTACGGTTCCGCAAAAGTTCCGTAATTTCGACAACCTTCGTATAAAGCGGTGTTAGCGATAGATTCCCAAGAACTCCCTTGAGGGCGTGAGCCGCAAGGAATGCGTTTTCCAAATCGCCGGCCTCCAAAGCGTTCTTGAGTTTGTCAAACGTGGCCTCGCCGGGAATCGTCCCTACCAGTTTCAGGTAAAGGGCCTCATTTCCAAAACAACGTGCAAGTCCTTCGGCAGTGTTAACACCCAAAGCGTTCAGTTTTTCGATAGTAATCATGCGCCCCTCCGGCGTTCAAGTTCTTTTTCAATGAAGGGGACAAAGTCCTTCGGAGGAACCGGTTTCGAGAAGAAGTAACCTTGAATGATTTGGCAGCCCATGGCCTTGAGCGTATTGAGTTGCGACTCCGTTTCCACGCCTTCGGCGACGGCAGGAATCTTGAGGAATTTTGCGATGCCCGCCACCAGTTCTACGAGTTTCAAATTGCGTTCGTCTTTTTCCATGTTACGGACAAAAGACATATCGATTTTCAGGATGTCGATAGGGAGCGTGGTAATCATGTTCAGAGAAGAGTATCCTGAACCGAAATCGTCCATCTCGATGCGGAATCCCTTTTTGCGCAGGTTCTCGATGACTTCGATAAGGCGCTCCATGTTCTCGCAATAAGCACTCTCGGTGACTTCGAGCATGTATTCTTCTGGAGAAAGCCCGTTTTCTTCGAGCAGACGCATAAGTTTCGCTTCTAAATCCGGGTCCAAAATGTCAATGCGGGAAACGTTCACGGAAACAGGGACGGTGATGCCGAATTCGTCTTTCCATTTGCGGATTTGCTTTGCCACCTCGTTCCATACAAAGTTATCTACTTTTTGGATAAGCCCGTTCCCTTCGAACAGCGGGATAAAGTCGCCCGGGTTGATGAATCCGAGCGTCGGATGGACCCAACGAATCAGGGCTTCGGCGCTGGTGAGTCGCGGGGTATCGCCTTCGATATTGTACTTAGGCTGATAATAAACGATCAAATTGCGGTTGTCTATAGCACTCTGCAAATCGCGGATGAGCGTTTCTTCGAACATGTAGCGGGAATGCAGCTCGTTGTTGTATCGGGCAAACGATTGCATCAAATCGCCGCGGTTCTTGTCGCAGGCGGCTTTGGCGCGGTCGAACCAAGCTTCGATTTCCACATTGCGATCCACGTTTTCCCACAGGCCAAAGCGTACGCGGATGTGGTTCACCTTGAAGAATTCCGTAAGGATTCCCTGGAGCGTCGTCTGGAGAATATCGTAGTTTTCTTGGTGGGTCGCAAAGATGTAGAAAGTATCCGCATCTGCACGGCAAGCGATTGCATTCATGGAAGCCAGCACGTTCCCTAGCGCAGCACCGATTTCTGCAAGCAAGTGGTCGCCGAACGCCCTTCCGCAAAATTCGTTCACCAAGTGGAACTGCTCAATGTCAAAAACGATAGCGTCGCGAGGGATGTCCCTGCTCCACAGCTCGATTTGGCGGATATATTCAAAGAAATAGTCCTTGGTGTAAAGGCCAGAAACGTGATCGCGCTCCGTCTGGCGGATAATAGCTTGGTCTTCGAAAAGCTCGATAATCCTATCGCAGCGGGCCAGCACCACCTCGGGCATGTCGAAGGGCTTCGCGATAAAGTCGGCTGCACCCAGCTTGAGACTGCGGACTTCGGATTCCTTTTCAGAGGTCATCACGATGACCGGGATTCGCTTGAGCGTCTCGGAAGTTTCGCGATTTTTCAGGAATTCAAACCCGTCCATCACGGGCATGAGCAAGTCCAAAAGAATAAGTGCAAACTGTTTGTCTTGCTTAGAAAGAACGGCTAAGGCATCCTTGGCGTTGTCGGCATATTCGACATCGTAGTTCACAGAAAGGATGTTGCCCAAAATTTCACGATTGACCACTTCGTCGTCCACGATAAGGACGTGTCTTTTGACGGTGGTAACCTGACGTAGTTTTCTCATTGGAAATTTCCCCTTTTAACCGTGATAAATATATGTAAAAAGAAACAAAAAAGTAACGAAATGAACAGCAAAGCGTTTTTTTAGATATCTTTAAAACAGAATCACTAGAATACGAGGTCCCCATGTTCGGTCGTCACCTTCCCCTAAGCGAACAGGCTTTGCAAGTTATCGAGCAAATCGGCGAAGACATGCCGGGCGGTTTTTTCATCTACAAAGCCACCGGCAACGAGGAATTGCTTTACGCGAACAAGGCCGTGTTCAAGATTTTCGGCTGCGAGACGCTTGAAGAATTCAAGGAGCTCACGGGCTACACCTTCAAGGGGATGCTCTACCCGGATGACTACGAGAAAGTTTCTGAGTCCATTGTGGAGCAAATCGAAAAAAGCCAAGGCAATTTGGACTACGTGGAATACCGCATCGTCCGTAAAGATGGCGAGATTCGCTGGCTAGACGACTATGGCCATTACGTGAACTCCGATGTTTACGGTGGGCTCTTTTACGTGTTCATTTCGGACATTACCGAAAAACGCGTGCAGATGGAAGCGGACAAGGCCATCTATACCGCGGTGATTGATGCGTTGAGCCGCGCCTACAATGCCGTTTGGCTCATTAACGATATTGCGACCGGGAGCTTTTCGCTGTTCCGCGCCGATACTTCCGAAGGCAGCGTCCATGCAAGGCCCACCAAGGAGGCTCTGGAACTGCTCACTTACGAAGATGCCAAAGCGAACTACATCAACAACTTTGTGGCTCCGTCAGACAGGGAGCGCTTGGACCGGGAACTGACACTTGAAAACATCACCGAAAACACCACCAGCAAAAAAGTTTTTGGCGTGGGGTTCAAACGCGTCGTAGGCGACAAGGAGTGTTACTACCGCATAGAGTTTACGCAGGTGCAGCTCCCTAACGGCAAGACCGGCATTGTGGCGGGATTCAAGGATGTAGATGAAGATGTGCGTAAGGACTTGGAAATACAGCAGGTGCTGCGCGATGCCATTGATTCGGCAAACGCCTCCAGCAAGGCCAAGAGCGATTTCCTTTCAAGCATGAGCCACGATATCCGCACGCCCATGAACGGGATTATCGGCATGACGGCTATTGCAATGGCGCACCTGAACGACCGCGAGCGCGTGGAAGATTGCCTCAAGAAAATTTCGGAAGCATCAAGCCACTTGCTTTCGCTTATAAATGAAGTTCTCGACATGAACAAGATCGAGTCGGGCAAGGTGGAACTGAACGAAGAAAACTTCAACTTGTCGGAACTCGTCAACACGCTGCTTTCGATGACAAAGGCACAACTTGAAAGTCACCATCATACCCTTAACGTTAATATTGCAGACGTGATTCACGAAAATGTGGTCGGTGACAGTCACCGCATTCAGCAAGTGTTCGTAAACCTGATGAGCAACGCCATCAAGTACACCCCCGATGGCGGAACCATTTCCTTGACTTTGTCAGAACGACCCACGAACGTCCACGATATCGCCTGTTATGAATTTGTATTTGAAGACAACGGCATCGGCATGACAGAGGAATACCAAAAACATTTATTCGAACCGTTCACGCGAGCAAACGACAAAAAGACCGCAGAAATTCAAGGAACGGGGCTCGGCATGACGATTACGCAAAGCCTTGTTCGCATGATGGGCGGCGACATTCAAGTGAAAAGTAAGTATGGAGAAGGCTCCCGGTTTACAGTAACCATTTATCTGAAATTCTTGGATGTGCAAAATGCGGAACTCCACAAAGAAGACCCGCTGAAAAATCTGGAAGACCTGAAGTTTGACGGCAAGCGTATTTTGCTAGTGGAAGACCACCCGGTGAACGCAGAAATCGCAAAGAACGTCTTGCAAATGACAGGGCTTGAAGTAGAATGGGTCTTGGACGGCGAAGCCGCCGTGGAACGCATGGCGAACAGCAAGGAAGGTGAATTCGACCTAGTGTTCATGGACATCCAAATGCCCAACATGAACGGCTACCAAGCGACAGCGGCCATCAGGGCGATGACGACTTACGCTAGGAGAATCCCCATCGTGGCGATGACCGCGAACGCCTTTGCCGACGACATCCGCAAAGCAAAGGAAGTCGGCATGAACGGCCACATTTCCAAGCCGCTGGACTTTAACGAATTGGCAAAAATTTTGCAGAAGTGGATAAGGGTATAGAGTTATGTTGTCTAAGAATCGTCAGAAGTTTTCACTTTTGAGTGCATGGGCACTTTCTTTCGGGTGTGCCGTAGGCTGGGGTGCCTTCGTAATGCCTGCTACCACGCTCTTGCCGATAGCAGGCCCTCTGGGAACCGTTGTGGCGATTGTGCTTGGCGCCGTGTTGATGGGCGTGATTGCCTATAATTTCCACATCATGATGAATCGCATTCCCGGCACAGGGAGCGTATTTACCTTCACCAAACAACTTTTTGGCTACGACCATTCCTTCCTTTGTACGTGGGCGACAGCCCTTGCTTACTTGGCGGTATTGTGGGCCAACATGTCGGCATTTGTGCTGATTATCCGCTTTTTGTTCGGCCCTGTACTGCAAAAGGGTTTCTGTTATACCATTGGCGGCTGCCAAGTTTGGTCTGGCGAACTATTTACCACGCTAGCGATTGTTCTTTTATTCGGGTTTATCTGTTGCAGGAACACCCATGTACTGCGTTGGGTGAATACGGTACTTGCGCTTGTATTCTTTGGCGGCGTGGTAGGCCTATTTGCAATTATCGCGTGCAAGGGCGGGATTGACTTTTCGAACATGGGACCTGCTTTTGCGACAGCGGGTGCTGCAAAAGACCATTCTCACCTGATGCAGATTGTAAACGTGCTGGTGCTTGCTCCTTGGGCGTTTGTAGGTTTTGGTGTGGTGAGTTTCGCATCTTCGACGTATGACTTCAAGCCAAAATACAGTTTTGCCATCATGGCCGCGGCACTTGCCACCGGAGCAATAGTCTATGCAGCCACAGCGCTGCTCTCAGTCTCGGCAAATCCGGTGGGGATGGGCAACTGGGAAAATTATTTTGCCAACTTGCAGAACTTCAAGGGAATCGATGCCGTTCCGGTATTCCACGCCATTTTCAATACACTCGGCAATGGGGGGATTGTCGTGCTCGCCGTTACCATTTTTGCCGCAATTTCCACGAGCCTTCTTGGGCTTTACCGCTCGCTCGGACGCATGTTCCTGAGCCTTGCCGAAGATTCCGTGATGCCCTCTTGGTTCGGGCATACCAACCGCCACGGCGCCACCAACCACGGCATTATCTACGTGATGCTCCTTTCCTGCATTATCCCGTTCTTCGGAAGAACCGCCATCGGCTGGATTGTAGATATCACGTCCATTAGCGCATCAATCATTTATCTGTACGTTTCTGCGGGAATCGTCAAGATGGCTCGCAGCGAAACAGACAGGCGCAAGACGGTGATGAACCTTACAGGAGCTTTGGGCGTCGTCATCTCTACCTTCTTCTTTTTCTTCCCGCTTACACCGACCCTTTGGAACATGAACACCATCGCTACGGAATCCTTTATGATTCTGATGGCGTGGAGCATTGCCGGGTTCATTGTTTACAGGGCAGTGTTCATGCGCGACCAAGAGAATCGTTTTGGCAAGTCCTCCATCATGTGGGTGACGATGCTGTTTATCCTGATGTTTTCTGCGGTGATGTGGGAACGCCAAGTCACTAATGACGAAACCGAAAAAGTTATCGCACATATCAGCAAATTCCACACGGGCTTGCACGAAAAGATGCACGTTCCTATGACGGACAACCAGGTTATACAAGAAAAAGATTTTATGGAAGAGCAGATGGATATTATCCGCGATTCCCAGCTGAAAAACAACCTAGTCGAAACGCTCTTCATCATCCTGTGCATTTTCATTGTAGTCAACATTTACCGCACACAGCAAGAGCGCGAACAGAAGCTCGATCACGAAAAACATATCGCCGAGGCTTCCAACAAGGCAAAAACCATATTCCTTTCTAACATGAGTCACGACCTCCGCACGCCCATGAACGCCATCATTGGCTACACGAATTTGGCACGAAAACCGGAGGCTACACCCGAACAAATCCAGAAATACTTGACCAAGATTGATTCCTCAAACATGTACCTGATGGCACTCATCAATGACATGCTCGAAATGAGCCGCATCGAAATCGGCAAGATGGAACTGGAAGAACGTCCCACGGATTTGCGAAAAATGATGGACGAAATCCGCGACATGTTCGAAGCGCAAATGGTCGGCAAAAATATTTCCTTTGTTGTAAGCTACGACAGCCTTAAACACCACAAGGTGCTCTGCGACAGAAACCGCATGAACCGCGTCATTTTGAACCTGGTCAGCAACGCCTTCAAGTTCACTTCGGAGGGCGGACATGTATCGGTAATCCTTGCCGAAAAGGAATGCACGGACGAGGCCAAGGCCGCCTTTGAAATTCGCGTAAAAGATGACGGTATCGGCATATCGCCTGAATTTGCGGACCGTGTGTTTGATGCTTTCGAGCGGGAACGCGTTTCTACTATTAGCGGCGTGCAGGGAACGGGCCTCGGACTTGCGATTGCAAAGAGCGTCGTGACGCTGATGGGCGGTACCATCACGTTCGATTCAACGGTCGGCGAAGGAACGGAATTCTTCGTAAATGTGGAACTGAAAACATCAACAGGCACGAACGTTCTCGAAGACGGGCAGCGCAATATTGCAATCGCAGCCAAAGCGGACTTTACGAACATGCGACTCTTGCTAGTTGAAGACATGGAAGTGAACCGCGAATTGGCAAAAATCATTCTGGATAATCTCGGATTCAAAGTTGAAACGGCGGTAAACGGCAAGGAAGCCGTAGATATGGTAAAAAAGAACGCCGCTGGCTACTACAACGGAATCATCATGGACATCCAAATGCCCGTAATGGACGGTTGCGAAGCAAGCCGCCAGATCCGCGCATTGCCTGACAAGCAAAAAGCGGGAATCCCCATTATCGCCATGACCGCGAACGCCTTTGGCGACGATCTCCAAAAGTCAAAAGATGCCGGCATGGACGCCCATCTAGCAAAGCCTATCGATGTCGGCATGCTGACGGAAACGCTTGCGCAGTGGTTGCAATAAAATTTTAACAGGACAAAGTTATGGAAACGAAAAAAAGAATTGGAATTGCAGGTATCGCCACTATTGTGGGGCCAATCATCGCCATTATCCTTGTGCTGGGAACCATTTTCACAGGACGACACGCGAGCGGCGACACGGAAAAGGCTGTACGCAACGTGACGCTCTTGTTCATGGACGAACTAGCGAACCGCCGTGAACAAGTGGTGGCGTCAAAATTGAGCAGTTACATCAATGACTTGGATGTAGCAGTAGGCCTGTTGGGCAAAGAAGACCTCGCAAGTGTCGCCAGCTTGCAGAATTATCAGCTCCACATGAAGCAACTATACGGCCTCGAAAAGTTCGCCTTCGTCGATACAACGGGACTTATCTACACTTCCCGCGGTACACGCACAGACATAGACCTCTATAATTTCGATTTCAAAACGCTCGCCAAGCCTGAAATTTCGCTGAAGAAAAACGGTGGCGAAAAGAAGACGATTATCGTCGCCATGCCTGTGGACCGTTTATCGTTCAACGGTCAAATTCTAGTCGTATGCTTCATGGAAATCGACATGAACCGCATGCTAGAAGGCATTTCGCTGGAATCCGACCGACAGGGAATCACGTTCTGCAACATTTATTCGAAAGACGGAAACTCGCTTACGAACTTAGTCTTGGGAGGGCTTGCTAGCGGAGATAACTTGCTTGCCGCCATGGAAAAGGCCGTATTCGAGAAAGGCTTTTCCATGGAAAAGATGCGTTCCGACTTCGCGAAGCACGAAGCGGGCGTCGTTTCGTTTGAATACAATGGCATCCGCGAAACCATGTATTACGTTCCGATTCATTCAACGGACTGGATGTTGACTTATCTTATCCGCGAGAGCGTTATCTCCGGGCAAATCGGTTCCATTTCAGAAGGCATTCTCGAACGCAGTCTTATGTTGTCCGGGTTTATCGCATTGGTGCTTTTGGGCGTATTCCTGTTCCTCTTTATGCAGACAAGACGTGCGGCACAGCTCAAGCTAGAAAAAGAAGTGGCCGATGCCGAGAGCCGCATCAAGCAAGAAGAATTGGAAGAGCAGCTCGAACTCCAGCAGAAACTGGTTGAAGAAGAACGCAAGAGAAACGAACAACGCAACATGATTACCGCTCTCGCCTCGGATTACCGCAGCGTTTACTATCTGAACTTGGATACCGGCAAAGCAATATGTTACCGTAAAGACGATACCGTTCCCGCTCCCTTCAAAGAAGGCGATGAAATCGATTACTTGGAAAATTTTGCAACCTATGCCGAAAAGTTTGTCTCACCGGAATTCCGCGAAAAGTTCCTCGCCTTTATCCAACCCGAAAACGTCTGCGCAGGCGTGGAGAAAAACAAGATTTATACCTTGCGTTACTTGGTGAATCACAATGGGAAGGAAGGCTACGAAATGTTGCGTATGGCGGGAGTGCGTAACGCCGGCGACGATCCGAAAGCTCCGCTTCGCATTGTCGGCTTCGGCTTCTCCGATATCGACGAAGAAATGCGTGATTCGCTTGCCAAGAGCCAAGCGCTTTCCGATGCTCTCAAAACGGCAGAAGAAGCGAGCAAGGCAAAGACCATATTCCTTTCTAACATGAGCCACGAAATCCGTACGCCCATGAACGCCATCATCGGTCTCGATAGCTTGGCGTTGCACGAACCCGAAATTTCGGAAAAGACCAAGAGCTACTTGGAAAAAATCGGCACGTCGGCAGAACACCTGTTGAGCCTTATCAACGAGATTCTAGACATGAGTCGTATCGAAAGCGGTCGCACCAAGATTAGCAGCGAAGAGTTCTCCTTCCCGAAACTTTTGGAACAAGTGAATACCATATTCGACGATCAAAGCCAAGAAAAGGGCTTGGAATATTCTTGCCATGTGGCGGGCAATTTGGACGATTACTACGTCGGCGATGTCACCAAGATTCGCCAAGTGCTTATCAACATTTTGGGTAATGCAGTCAAGTTCACTCCGAAGGGCGGCAGCATCAATCTCGATATAGAAAAGGTGGCCGCATTTGACAACAAATCTACACTCGTATTCAAGATTAGTGATACGGGAATCGGCATCAGCAAGGAATTCCTGCCGAAGATTTTCGAAACGTTCACTCAAGAAAATACTACTGCGGGCTTCAAGTACGGCAGCAGCGGCCTCGGCATGGCGATTACCAAAGGTATCGTCGATATGATGAACGGCAAAATCGAGGTGGAAAGCGAAAAGGGCAAGGGAACCACATTCCGCGTAACACTCACCCTCAACGACAGCCTACGCAAACAAACTTCGGACGACGAAATCGAAATCCGCCCAAGCGAAATGAGCGTGCTGGTGGTAGATGATGACGAAATCGCTCTTGGCCATGCAAAACTTGTGCTCGGAAAAGCGGGAATCGTCACCGATACGACGCTTACGGGCAAAGAAGCTGTAGAGATGGCAAAACTCCGCCACGCTAGACGAGAACCTTACAACCTAATTGTGATTGACTGGCAAATGCCCGAAATGAACGGCATCGAGACGGCACGAGAAATCCGCCAGGTGACAGGCGATGAATCGGCCATCATCATCTTGACGGCATACAATTGGGACGACATTCTGGACGAAGCTTTAGCCGCAGGCGTAGATTGCTTTATCTCAAAGCCCGTATTCTCGGGAATATTGCTGGAAGAATTCAAGAACGCGCTCAAGCGGAAAAAGGAACATACGTCGTTTGCAAAGAACAAAGTAGAATTGACGGGCAAGCGGATTCTTTTTGCCGAAGACATGGATGTCAACGCCCAAATCATGATGGAAGTGCTGAAAATGCGGGGATTGCAGGCGGAACTTGCCGTAAACGGTCGCGAGGCTCTGGAAATGTTCCGCGACCATCCCGAAGGCTACTACGATGCGATTCTCATGGATGTACGAATGCCCGAAATGGACGGCTTAGAAGCAACGGTCGCCATCCGCAAGCAGGATCGCTCCGATGCCAAGAAAATTCCCATTATCGCGCTCACCGCAAACGCCTTTGACGAAGACGTGCAGCGGAGCCTGCAAGCGGGCATGAACGCACACCTGAGCAAGCCCATTCAGCCAGAAATTCTCTACAAAACGTTGGAAGAGATTCTGTAATTACAGATGGATAACAGGGGCTTGAAAACGCCTGTTAAACCTTGTATCCGTACTTCCGCAATTTTTCGACGTACAGCGGGTCGCTTAGGCGAGCCTTGGATTCCGCCATGTACTTGTCGTTGTCCTTGTTCTGGAATCCGAGCTTGATGCGCAAAACGTTGATTCCGCAAGCGATGGCACCCAAAGCACTGAAGACGCCCGCCACAACAATTTTCATGGAATAGTAGCCCTTCGCATATTGGAAATAAATCATCACGCCGCAGACAAGAGCAATCGCCAAAAGGAGCAACGCACCTTTCACATAAACTTTCGCGTTATTGGCACGCGGGTCAAAGCCGTCAATAGCCACCTCTCGGAAACGCCTATCCAGATATTCGGCACGACATGCTTTGCACTGCCGAATCGGGCTTCCGTACATCCAACTGTTACATGATTCACGATTTTTTGTTTTGCATTCCGGGCAAACCCATTCGGCATAACTTAATTGCATAAAATTCTCCTAAAATCCGTTAAAAAGATAGTTCTTTTTCATAAAAAAGAAGATCCTCGCCTGCGCGAGGATGACGATGTAAATGGATTCTATCGGCTTCGCCTCCAGAATGACGAATTAAAGCCGAACAAGACAATTCGAGATTCAGCCCTATAATTTCACCAGTATTTCGCCAACAGCATTACTTAGCAAATGATTCAGCGATGCGTGATGCGGAGAGTTTGGCAATGGCTTTTATATGAGCTTGTTCGCTATCGCGGCCAACGCCTTGTGGCTGCTCTACGATTTCCGTATCACCTAGCTTAAGCGTAATGGTTGCACGGGATGTCCATAACGTTTTTTGAGAATTAGGCTTGTCACTAAATTCAAGCTTGACAACCAATTCATCTAATCCTTGCTGATCGACAATAGCAATCCCGGCATCATTCAGGAACTTTTGAACTGAGCCACATTCAGCTGCAGAGCCGGAACAATTCAGGCGGTATTTGCGTCCGCTTTTTTCGGTGCCGTAACTGATTGTCTTGTGGTAAAGAGCAGACAAACTTACAAATTTAAAATTCATATCAGCGTGTACTGTTACTTCGCCGCTCGGCTTCCTCTTTTTCACATCTTTCATGGCAAAAGATGCAACGCCTTTGTCATTCGTCTTTGCCGAGACAAGGTCCTTTTTATCTTGCGTGAGCATCAGCGGAAAATTAGCAATGGGTCCAGCAAAATCGCTCACTGTCACGGAGAGACTTGTAGAAGTCAAATTCGTTTCGAATTTGACGGTCTGCATAGAAGAAACCAAAAATTCAGTCAACTCGTTCAATGTCGATTCAAGCATGAGTTCTTTGGGAACTGCTTGTATATAAGAGAGATTGTCCAATAAAGCGTTGTAATCATCGGTCAGTTTTTCAAGCCGAATCATATCGCTTTCCATTTTGCGGTAATCACGGTCAAGCATATCGAGACGCACCAAGGAATCCAGCGATTTTATTTGAATCTTGGATTGCTCTAGATCCAGCAGGATTTTAGATGCGAGCATATCCAAATCCACTGTCACAGTTGATTGGAACATGCCGTTTTTCTTTGCACCCGGGACAATTTTTGCACCTTTCAGCAATACATTTGTTGATACAGACTTTTTGCTGTCGGCCGTCGATTCAATGGAGCCGTCTTTTTTCTCGATAGTACGAGTTTCAAAGGACGATTTGACATTGGAACTGATTTGCAGAGCAACTCCTTCCATTGCTTTTTTGTCGGCATCTTTTTGAGACACCTTGGATGTTGCCGTATAGGTAACAAGATTCGCAGCCATCGCCACTGCGGGCAACAAGAACAAGATTTTAGCAAATAGTTTCATACCCAAGACTACTTTATCTCTAGAATAATCAATTTCTTCGTTATATTCTGCTTGCGGACTTTAGCGAGCCCCGAAAGCCCTTCCACAAATTCGCCATAGACCATCTGAGCGTCTTCGTACTTATCGGGATCCACATAAACCATCAAGTCGTAAGTGTTACGGCTCATCGAAATGACCTGCATCTTGTTGAATTTTTTTCGGAGCTGGAGCGAGACGATGTTCGAAATCTGTTCAGCCTGATCGTCGGTAAATTCACCTGTCAAATGGGCGACAACCTTGTACTGGACTCCCAATTCCAACTGAGCTGCCAAACGGTCACGTACTTTATTTTCAAGCTTCGCAATAGCCGCTTCGACAGCTCGTTGCACCAATGCTCGTTGCGATCCGTCAGCCTTCATGCGAGTCGATTCGCTGGCTAGCAAATTTGCCGTAGAAGCTTCGCTTGCGTTAAGATCGATTACGATTTCACCGTCCTGGATGCTCCCCGCATAGGTAATGTTGATGTCGGCACCGACGGTTAATCCAGCAGCATAAGCCAAGTCGTCGTCATTCCCCGCGATCTCCGATTGCAGCTGCACAACTTCGTCGAGCTGTGCCTGACTTTCGAGGCCCACGACAGTGTAACCGCGTTCCGTCAAATAAGAATTGATTGTTTCCATGGCTGTCTTTGCCAAGGGATTACGCTGCACCACGTCAATAGACGTAGCCATTTTGCCCGAAAGAGCGGGACTGACCAAAACCGTTGGCGAAGTTTTGAACGTCACCGTCGAAAGCTGAACCTTGGGAGACTCGGTTTGGGTCTGTTCGACCGCACCATTCGCATCGGTGTTGACATTGGAGTTGTTAGCAGGAGGATTCCCCGCACAAGCAGCAATAAGGCTCAAACAAGCCGACACAACCGCAATATTGATTAATTTATTCATATCAATCCCTTATTTTAAATTCTTCAAGAGTGGCCACTATTCGTGTTTCAATTCTCCGCTTTGCTTCAAGCGTTCGTATTCCTGTTCTTTAGGAACAATGGAGTTGCGAGCTTTTCCGCCAGGGTGATTCGTGACAAGGCAATACACCTCGTAAGTCTTTTTCGCTCTGAACTTCTTGCCGTTCTTGAGTGTCGCCACCACTTCGAAATCGGCAATTCTGTTGCGGGCAATCGAAACGGGAACTTCGTAATTGAGCGAAATCAGTTCGTTTCCTGCGAAATTCTTAAACGTTTTGCCATTTCTCAAAACAGCTACAGACCGGATTTGCCCCAGTTGCGCAGCCGTTACACCAGATAAACTAAATTTCAAATTGGTTGAATATTCGGTCGCGGGCAAATCCAAATGAATGCGTTCGTTACGACCGCCACCCATTTTTATGTTGATGTTATTAACCGTTACTTCATCCTTTGCCTCATCGGCAGAAGCTGATTTAACAGAAGCCGAGTCCGCAGCATTCTCTACGCTAGCAGATTCCGATTCTCCAGATGCAGCATTTGCAGCCACGTATTCGGCAACCCACATATAGCAAGGAATTTCCACATAACCATCGCTACATTCCACCAAGAAACGCTTTGTTCCATACGTAGAATCGGCCCAATTAAACGTTTGCTGATAAATTCCATTTTCCCCGACGGTCACGGATTCCCCCCACACGGTTACGGTCACACCCGGATTCACATGCGCTTGTAACGTGATTGATGGGATATATAAAGTATCGCCAATTTTCGTAGCCCGGAACTGGAGTTTCTTTTCAAATGATTTTTGAGCAGCGACATATTCATCATCGAATTTTTTCAATGAATTTTCTAGCAAAGCGGCATTCTTCGCATCATCTTCAGCAAGCAATGAATCTAGTTTTTTAGCCAGTGCTTTTGTACCCGAAGACTTCAAATTCAATATTTGCATTTGTCCATCGGATTGCTCCACCACAGTTTGATTCATGGCGATGCTTGACGATTTTCCGTTTGCCTCAGTTACATCAACGAGACCTTCTTTCAGCGAGACCACCATCTTGTTGTGAGAGTTGCCTACAAAGCCCGAAGTTCCGCGAATCGAAGCCGCTGCTGTACCTGTCGTAAACTTGATTTCACGATTTTTCTGTTTCTGGATATCAAAACGGACATTTCCATTACGGATATCGAACAACACCAAGCTTCTTTGGCCGTCTTTCTCTTCAGCGCCGAGCAATACATCAGTATGTTCGCCGAACACAACTGCAGAGCCATCAGGGAACTCAAGCGTCGCATTCGAGGCCGTCTCGGTACTGATTTTATCCTGTTCGGACACTTTGGCGCCGACATGCAGCTGACGCCAATCATTTTTTTTGTTCTTAAACCATTTCACCTGTCCCAAGACATACTTTGCACGTGCCTTGAGCAAAGATGTCTCCGGCTCTGATGTTTCCGTAGCGGTTTCTGGTGCCGCATTCACTTTCGCTGTGTTCTCTTTCGCCGTATTCTCTTTCGGCTCTTCTTTGCATGATACTAGAGAAAGCGACAACGATGCTACAAGAATCGCGAAAAATGTTTTTGATGTTACAGGTTTCATAGGCAAGACTTTTTTTACTGGACAAGGCAACGGATAGAATTCATATTCATCTTTGGAAATTCTCGTTCATCAACGTTGTTTGTATTATTTTTGAGAACTCTTGCATAGGCATCGGTTCCCGATTCTGTAGCACTCCAGAAAATGGCAATCGAGCCGTCTTGTACAAACTCTTCATCATCAGAAACATAGTAACCAGCGGGGAGAGCCGCGAATCCGTAAATATCTTCGGCATTATCCCAACTCCCTTCGGCTTTTAGGTATTTGCCAGCAGCAACGGCGTTTCCTAAATACGTATCCAACTGTTCCCAATCAGATTGTTCAGGCAATTTAGAACCTTCAGGGCATGCAGATTGAGCTTCGGCCCATCTGTACAAGCGACCATATTTTTCACAATTTGTACTATCATCACCATAACAGGCGGATTTTTCAACAGCATAATTCAAGTTCTCCGCAAACCAGCATTGCCCAGACTTATTCGGAATCGCGACCGTTGTATATTCCTTGCCGTCTCGCGGATCCTTAAATTTTTCACCGCACTTGAACGCAGGTGCCGCAGAACTGGAGGATTGTTTCGGTTCTTCCGATGACGAAACTGGAGCTACAGCACTGCTCGACGATACGACCTGCTCAACTTCCTTAGAACTGCTTGAAGACTTGTCCTCGCCATTGCTCAAAGCCGAAGATGACGAAACAGAAACCGTCGAGCTACTTGATTTTTGCTCTGTTACAACGGAACTCGATATTTTGTCTTCATTTTTACCAGAACTCGAAGATTTCGAATCATCGGTTACACTGCTACTCGATTCTCTGACAGAGCTTTTCCCGGATTCGTTTCCAGAATTTTTGCCGACACTTGATGAAGATTGCGACGTTTCGGAACTGCTTTCGACACTGGCGGTAGCACCTTGCATCAAGTCGATATCGTAATTATCGTAGAACGTGCAAGCGGAAAAAGCTACAGCAATCAGCAATAGTGCGGTCCTAAAGATCTTATGACCTCCGCTCAGGATGACATCATTTTTTGTCATTCTCTCGTCACTCGTCTTTCGTCTTTCGTCTCTCATACTAAAGCCCCCAATAGAACGTTACGTAGCCGCCCTTGCCCAAATTCGTAATTATATCAAAACCACCTTCGACACCGAACATTCCGAAATTCACGAACACGCCAGTCTTGAATTGCATCCATTCTTCGGAATTGTCTTCGGGAATCGCAATGACAGCCGTTTCGCGGACACCATAGTTTTTGTAACCTAATTCCGCTTGTATTGCAGGTGCGATATAACCGCGTTGCAAGCCGCCACCAAAGCCCAAACCGATAAACGCACCCACACCGAACGAGGCGAACATATCCGCGTTTTCGCCAAAGCCAACCTTGACGCGAGCAGCGGCAATCAGGTCGGGCAAAAACATGAACTGGCCTTTATCAAGCCCGAACGCTTTGTAATTTTTGTCGCTGAACGAAGCGAATACACCCGACAAACCCACCCACGGAGAGAAATGTGCTCCGCGTCGGCCTTCGGCAGCGGCCGCTTGATTCGCAGTTTCAACTGCCAATAAACTATCTTTTACGGATTCATCTTCTTCGGGGCCGAAATCTACGCCGTCATTGTTGCCCTGATTTTCCCAAATCCAGCGACCGTTAAGGGTTGTCTCTTTCTGTTGGTAATTCACGGAGCCTGTGAATGTCTGCGGTTTTCCGCGTTTCATCACGACAGGCTCGCCATCGACTTTCACGGAGCCATCGAATTGAATTCGGACCGGGCTTTCGCTTACAGGGCCAGCACTGATGCGGCTGTGGAACAACTTAACGCCATTCAAGTAGTAAGCACTACGTACTGGTCTTGAGATATCCATAAAGAGAATCGGAACATCGCTCGTATCCGTTTTATAGACCGCAAGCGATGCGTTCCCAGCAAGGTCGGCATTCAGCTTGTCCAAGCGTTCCAGAAAGAACGGAGCAAAGCCCTTGCCATCCTGACGTACCACCATTTCGCGGCAAGTTTCGCCCCACTTTTGGGCGATTGCGAAAAGATTCTTGCGATGATTCGGTTCGTATTGCAGCGTAAAATCGTAGTTTGCCTGAAAGCCCTCGCTCAAGGGTTCCAGATAAACGCCACCCTGCAAATTCAAGAACTGGTCCTTGCTCTGTGCAAAACTGTAGAGGGCATCGACGCAAGCATCAATTTGCAACTTGCGGTCTTCAAGGCCGCGGGCCATTTCCATGTGGCCGAGCCGCACTTCGCCAGTCACCTTCATGTACTTTTCTTCGAACGCAGGGAGTTCAACGCGGTAGAAAGTCCAGCATTCTTCGCCCATTACGTCGTTGATACTGATTACAGCGCACTGGTCGTTCATCTTCGCGATACGGCTCGCTTCTGAAATCAAGGAATCAAGCCCCTCGTTCTGGCCTTCGACAGACAGCTTCAACTTTTCGAGTTCGGCCTGCCGCTGGTGGAAAATCGCCGGGTCCTGCACGAAAATTGACGCGGACTGGGCCGTTTCTGGCACAGGCTCGGTTGCGGTGGGTGCCTCGTCCTGTGCGAAAGCGGCTACGGACAGCAGGCTCATACAAAACATTGACTTAAACAAACGATTCATTTTTTACCAATTAAGTTAGTCTGTTACAATTATAAAATAATATATGTTAGTCCTTGACGCAGCGGACATTCATTAAAGAGTACTGCTTATCATTTTCGATTATACGCACATCGTTGCCTTCGTCTGAGAACCTGATGAAATATGCATAGCCACTACTTACATCGTCAGAGCACCATAAAGCAGCATCACCATTAAGTCCTACATCCAAGCCATTCGAGCCACTCGGGAATCTACTCCATGCGTCATAGGCTTCAAGAGCAAACCCATAGGTATCAATTCCATTACTCCTGCTCCAGCGTGTGACAGCCTTGAGATGCGATGGAGCATTACTTACTCCTCCCGCGGCAGCCAACAATGTAGCCCATTCTTCGCGACTCGGCAGATGCCAGCCTTCTGGGCAAATTCCACGGATACGGCCTCGATTGCCGCACTGCATGCCATATCCGCAGCCCTTTCCACCATCGGAAAATACGGCGGCACTATCCACTGCCATGGCCCAAGAATAATAACATACAAGCGAATCAGTTAAGATAGACAGCTCCCTACACATATAGTCTTGGGCTTTGCCGAAGAATTCTTTACTATGATACACCTCAGTAAATTGAGTTCGCAGATTTTCGGCCATCCAAATCTGGTCCCCTATTACCGTCGCCTTATATTCATCTTCACCATTGAAGAATACACCTGTTTTTGACCACCCGGAATTGGTACACTCATATATCAAACCGATTGGCACATTATATTTTTTGCCCCACATCTCGGTGACACAACTACGGCCTAGAGGCATTTCCTTCTGGGTAGGTTCCCTGAGCGTATCGGCGTCCCACACCATCACCTTGCCGGTAATGGGTCCCTTTATGAAGGCTCCGAGACTGTCCCTGTGCGTTTCGAAAAAGAACTTTTCGAATTCGTTGTCGCCTGCCGGAGCCCATGCGAGAGTCCAAGTGGACCCGTCATACGACATGTCTAGGCCGTCCGTGCACTTGTACAGGAGCGTATCTTTGCCTTGCACCAGAGATTGAACTTCATTCACTGTGCTCTTGACGCAAGCTTTTTTCAAACGGATATCCAGAGCCGTTCCATGCCGCCATCCGCCGTCATAGACGTAAATCAAGCTCGTGTCAATTTGACCCGCCCGCATTTCACCAGTTTTGCCAGCTTTCCAGCCTAGCGTGTCCCTTTCCAAGGCGGTCATCCTCCTCCAATGATTCCCACCCTTTGAATCACAGACAAAACGGGTCAGGCTATTTTTCGTAGCGTCGATGCTGTCGTAAGCCTTGGCGTAGTAGCTGGAGTTCTTGTTCGGCACGTGAGCGGATATCCCCACGGGATTCTTCTTGTCGCCGCAGGTGCCAAGACCGCTCACGACATTTACGTAATTGCGCACGAACTTTTCAAAGCCAGGTACGGTATCGCCCAGGCGCCAACCCGCCACGTTTTTGCGGAACAGAGCAAGCCTGTTTTCGCTATCGGCCTTCAGCGCCCAGTCGGCAAGGATTACTTTTGTCATGGAATCAGTCCATGTCCCCTTTTCGGCAAAGGCGTTCGATATTTCGGCCAACAGAACCACCAAGTCAGCCTCGTCGCGGTCGCCCTGCAACAGAATAGAAATGGCAAGCAGCGCGGCATCCGCATCAGTCTTGCCGAACACATTCAAGTCTTCGGAGTAGCCGAAATCGGCCAAGTCATCGCAATGGAACGCCTTGAAAATTTCGCCTTCGGCCTGTTTCTTGAGCTTTTTAATCTTGAGAGTTCCGTCGCCATGAGCCATCAAATAAGCTACGCGTTCATATTCCAAATGCGTCAGCAAATTCACGTTTACCGTATTGCGGGCATCCAAGTCCGTCACGGCGTTCAATGTAATTGGCGAAGTAGAATTTTTGCCAGAAACTTCGTTGCGGTAATAGCCGTTAACAGACAAACGCACATAGCTTGACTTTAACGTTACGTTGCGCATGTTGAAACGCCCGTCATCTTGCGTAATGACACTTACAAACGAGCGGCCCGTCTGCAAAAGCGACTTGCTGCCGTCCAGTTCGACCGCGGTTACAGAAGAACCTTTCACGAACGGCCCCTTCTGCGACACACCGCTAATCGAGCCGTTTTCGATTTCATACTCAACATTGCCTGTATCGGGTTTTGTGCTGTTGCCAAGCGGTATCGTAAACTTGTCCGTACCACAGGCAATTGTCACTGTAGAATCCGTCTTATTTTCGACGGAACAACCTGCACCGTCCTTGCCGTTTGAGCCGTCTTTACCATTTGCACCGTTTTGGCCGTTCAGCACAACGCCTACGGAATCGCCGCCGCAAATGATTTTTATGCCGCTCTTGTCCTTGAGTTCCTTCGTCGTGCAAGTCGATTTTTCCTTCACAACGACGGTGTCTTTCATGACAACGGTATCTTTTACAAGAACAGTATCCTTGCCGCTTGAATTCAAGGACTCCCATTTACCATCGACGCAGATGCGTTCCGATTTTTCGCCCTTGACAAAGGCTTGCTCGCCCTCGTTGTCCTTCGTGCACTTGGGGAGTTCCTTGGTCGTGGATACGATAGACATGTTGTTGTCTTGTATAACCTGAGTTGTCACTTCGTCGCCACAGGCAATCAGAAACACAATCGCAAGCGCAAGTGTAAAATGTGTGGATCCAGTCAGTCGCCAATGGCTCCTTCTAGGATGACGATTACCGACTTCAAAAGAAAAGTGTTTCATGTTGCCTCTCTAGTTCCTGATGCAACGGATGGAAAATGCTTCTTCTTTATAGTGACTAGTTAAAAGATAATTATCATCACTATTATCTAAGCGAAGGTATTGCGCGTCGTTTTCATCAGATTCACTCGAACTCCAAAAACTAGCCCAAACACCCTCATCGCAGTATTCACCGGTATTGTCCCTGAAACCTGTTGCAATTGCCGAAAAAGCATAGGTGTCTAAACCATTTCCCGAGCTTCCGTCAGCCTTGTCTTCCCAGCTTACTTGAGATTTCAAATTTTTCTCCACCATAGTTCTTCCACCCACTTCTTTAACAAGATCTTCCCACTCATTAATATCCGGCAGGTGCCAACCTTTAGGGCAAATTCCACGCACGGGATAACTCGGCGAACAGACTTTGTCATAACAAGTGCAACCTACTCCATTTGTACTCCAATATCCTGCGCTATCCATCGCTGCCGGCCAGGTGTACAAGCGTCCGTATTTGGCACAGTTTGATTCCACATTCCCATAGCAGAGGCCGCCATATGTATATTTCCCACTGTAGTTCAGATTCTCTGCCATCCAGGTCTGTTTCCCTATCTTTACGCCCTTGTAAATCGTCCCATCACGATCATCTCTAAACGTGCCCAGTCTAGACCACCCAGTATCGCTGCATTTGTACCCCAACCCATTTGACAGCGTATCTACTGCATAACCGTCCTCTTTATCGGCATACATATAGCTCACGCAAGCCTTGTTCCATTCCTGTTCCACAAGAATCGGCTCCCTGAGCGTATCGGCATCCCATACCATGGTTCTTCCGGTAAAGGGAGTTTTCAGGAGTAAGCCGTTCTCGTTTTTGTTCCTTTCCCAGTAATCCATGTCGAGTTCGTCATTCGTGGCCTTGCGCCATACGCTGGACCAGATTAACCCTTCAAACGACACCACGGTATCACCTACGCACTTGTAATAATCAACGACAGAGGCTTTCAACAAGGTGTCCTTGCGGGCCGGGATGCAGCTTAGGCCGAGCGTGCTGTCGAGTGATGTCCCGTATCGCCAGGCGCCGTTTTCGAAAACATAAGTCAGGTTCTTGTTCACCTGGCCATTGCGGACATCGCCCTCCTTGAAGTCAGTTCCCCAACCTGCAGTATCGAGGTCAAGCTTGGTAAGCAGTCTCCACCAGCCCTTCTCGGCATCTTCGCAGACAAAATTAAACGTATCCGAGCCCACCTTTAACGTTTTCTTAACGCCGGAAGAATTGTCTTTACCCCCGCACAGTCCCAGCCCTGTTTCTTTACCATAGAAATTGCGGACGTATTTTTCAAACGGAGGAACAGTTCCATCGCCCAGACCCCAGCTCTTCACGTGATTAGCAAACGTGTTCAGCCGGCCTTGGCCATCGGCAACTGCCGCCCAGAGGGCAATTTGCGCCCTAGCCGATGAGTCCATCCACTCGCCCTTTTCGGCAAAGGCGTTCGACATTTCGGTCAACAGAACCACCAAGTCAGCCTCGTCGCGGTCGCCCTGTAACAGAATAGAAATGGCAAGCAGCGCGGCATCCGCATCAGTCTTGCCGAATACATCCAAGTCTTCGGAATAGCCGAAATCGGCCAAATCATCAAAATGGAACGCCTTGAAAATTTCGCCTTCGGCCTGTTTCTTGAGCTTTTTAATCTTGAGAGTTCCGTCGCCATGAGCCATCAAATAAGCTACGCGTTCATATTCCAAATGCGTCAGCAAGTTCACGTTTGCCGTATTGCGGGCATCCAAGTCCGTCACGGCGTTCAATGTAATTTGCGAAGTAGAATTTTTACCTGTCACTTCGTTGCGGTAATAGCCGTTAACAGACAAACGCACATAGCTTGACTTTAACGTTACGTTGCGCATGTTGAAACGCCCGTCGTTTTGCGTAATGACGCTTATAAACGTGCGGCCCGTCTGCAAAAGCGACTTGCTGCCGTCCAGTTCGACCGCGGTTACAGAAGAACCTTTCACGAACGGCCCCTTCTGCGACACACCGCTAATCGAGCCGTTTTCGATTTCATACTCAACATCGCCTGTATCGGGTTTTGTGCTGTTGCCAAGCGGTATCGTAAACTTGTCCGTACCACAGGCAATCGTCACTGTAGAATCCGTCTTATTTTCGACAGAACAACTCACGCCGTTCTTGCCGTTTGAGCCGTCTTTTCCGTTCGTTCCGTCCTTGCCGTTTGAGCCGTCTTTACCATTTGCACCGTTTTGGCCATTCAACACAACGCCTACGGAATCGCCGCCGCAAATAATTTTTATGCCGCTCTTGTCTTTAAGTTCCTTCGTCGTGCAAGTCGAGTTTTTTTCAATAACGATGGTATCTTTTACAAGAACAGTATCCTTGCCGCTTGAATTCAAGGACTCCCATTTACCATCGACGCAGATGCGTTCCGATTTTTCGCCCTTGACAAAAGCTTGCTCGCCCTCGTTGTCCCTCGTGCACTTGGGGAGTTCCTTGGTCGTGGATACGATAGACATGTTGTCTTGTATCACTTGGTTTGTCACCTCGTCGCCACAGGCCGCGAGAAGGAATGCTATGGATCCTATCGCTACGCTCCAGGATGACAGGCGGAGAGAACGGCTCCAGGATGACAGAAAGGAGGATGCATGCTCTTTTTTCATAATAAGGTTTTCTCGCAAGGCTTTAGTTGGATGAAGGTTTATTTATTTGTTGTTAAAAACTATTCTTCGGAGTCCTTTACGCAACGGACTGAGAAGCCATTGTCGCCTAGTCCTTGACGCAACGAACAGAAAACCCGAAGCTCTTGAGGATGACGTCCAGGCTCGCATCGCCGTTGTTGCAGAACAACTCCATGAAGTACGCGTCGTCGCTACTGTTCTCTGTAGAACTCCAGAAGTCCGCGTAGTCGCCCTCGCCGTAGTAATCGTCCCTGCTGATGTTCCTGCCGCCGGCAGGGAGCGCGGAGAAGGCGAAGGCATCGAGGCCGTTGCCGTTGCCATTCCATCCGGACCTGGTTTTAAGCTTTGTTCCGGCGCCCGATTTGCCGCCGACAGCCGCGATCAGGGATTCCCATTCAGCCTTGCTTGGCAGGTGCCAGCCCTCGGGGCATACTCCTCGAATATTGCCCGATGGCAGGGTGCATGTGTGCCCAACGCCACAGTCCTTTTCGGACTTGCCTACGGCCGCAGCCCACTTGTAAAGACGACCGTACTTGGCACAGTTGCTTTCATCGTTGTTGTAGCAGAAACTAGAATCTACTGCGTAGTTCAGGTTCTCCGCCATCCACACCTGGTCGCCTATCTGCACGGCCATGTAGGTTGGATGATTACCCCGCCGATCAATAAATGTTCCCGTCTCCGACCACCCGGACTTATCACAGGTGTATGTCAGCGTATTCGAAAGGGAATCCGTTGTCCCATACATGCTGGTCACGCAGGCCTTCTTCAACAGTATTTCGTAGTCGTTCGCTTCCCTGAGCGTATCGGCATCCCACACCAAGGTCTTTTTTGTGAAGGGTGCATCCAAAAGCAAGCCGGGAATGCTATCCTTGTAGGGTTTCAAGAACACAGAATCTTTCTCACGATTACTCAACAGGTACCATGCACTGTTCTCATCCGTCGAGACTGCACATGCGTACCAACTGGTATCCGTAACTTTCGCCACAGTATCCTTGAACGCCTTGATACAGCCAAAACCGACAACGCGGTCCAAATCCGTGCCATGACGCCAGCCGTCTTCATAGACATAGGTCAGGCTGGTATCAATCTGCCCCTTTCTCACGGTACCAGCAGAATCCTTTTCCCAGCCCTTCGTGTCCCTTTCCAGGTCGGTCGCTATTCTCCAATGTTTGCCGCCTTTATCATCGCAAACTACACGCACCAGGCTATTCTTCGCCGCATCAATGCTGTCGTATGCCTTGGCATAGTAGCCGGAGTGTTTGTTCGGCACGTGAGCGAATGACCCCACGGGATTGTTCTTGTCGCCGCAGGTGCCGAGACCGCTCTCGACATTTACGTAATTGCGCACGAACTTTTCAAACTCAGGTACGGTATCGCCCAGGTGCCAACCCGCCACGTTTTTGCGGAACAGAGCAAGCTTGTTTTCGCTATCGGCCTTCAGTGCCCAGTCGGCAAGGCCCGCTTTTGTCATGGAATCAGTCCATGTCCCCTTTTCGGCAAAGGCGTTCGATATTTCGGCCAACAGAACCACCAAGTCAGCCTCGTCGCGGTCGCCCTGCAAAAGAACAGAAATGGCAAGCAGCGCGGCATCCGCATCAGTCTTGCCGAATACATCCAAGTCTTCGGAATAGCCGAAATCGGCCAAATCATCAAAATGGAACGCCTTGAAAATTTCGCCTTCGGCCTGTTTCTTG
>Ga0310786_10002263_pt1 | contig 29720 bp, 28 predicted proteins | sample AusTroGonzalo_MG_FD_203881 | JGI IMG/M metagenome (GOLD analysis project Ga0310786, IMG submission 203881) | Bovine rumen microbial communities from tropical cattle in Woodstock, Queensland, Australia - Gonzalo_03 (v2) (version 2) | ecosystem: Host-associated > Mammals > Digestive system >...
TTCTTTAGAAAAACCTTCCGCATTCCTGAATGAATCTAAACGCTGAACTGTACTTAAACCTGATCCGTGGCGGTGCGGCCCGTTTGGCCGAAGACCGCCAGACCATCAATGACCTTAACGTCTTCCCCATCCCCGACGGAGACACGGGAGACAATATGTATATGACCATCGAAGCCGGCAGTCAGGTGCAGGCCGATGAAACCCTCGCCGCCACCGCAGACGCCGTCTCAAAAGGCATGCTCATGGGCGCGCGGGGCAATTCGGGCGTCATCCTGTCGCGCATCTTCGCGGGCCTCTCGAAGGGCCTCAAAGGTTTGAAGGAGGCCGATATGGCCGACTTCACCCAGGCCATGCAGTCGGCCGTGAACGAAGCCTACCACGCCGTGAGCACCCCCGTCGAGGGCACCATCCTCACCGTCCTCAGAGAGGGCGTGGATGCCGCCAAAGGCTCCTCCACCCTGGAGGAATACTTCGACCTCTGGATCGCCGGCATGGACCTGAGCCTGCAACACACCCCCGAACTGCTGGACGTGCTGAAAAAGGCAGGCGTAGTGGACAGCGGCGGTGCCGGTCTTGTGAGCATTGCCGAGGGCATGCGCGCCGCCCTGCACGGGGAGATTCCCGGTCAAGCCGGGAATGACGGCGAAAGGAGCGTCAGGGCATCTAAGGTCAACTTCGACGCCTTCACCGAAGACAGCGTCCTGGAGTTCGGTTACTGCACCGAATTCCTGTTAAGACTCCAGCGCTGCAAGGTAGACCTGGACAGCTTCGACGAAAGCGTCATCCACGACTACCTCGCCGCTCAGGGCGATTCCCTGGTCTTCTTCCGCGAAGGCTCCATCATCAAGGTGCACGTGCACACCAAGGACCCCGGCGCCATCCTCACCCGCTGCCGTGAATGGGGCGAGTTCCTCACCATCAAGGTAGAGAACATGACCCTGCAGCACCACGAGAACCACATGGACGACCGCTACAAACGTGCCCGCAAAACCCTCGGCATCGTCACCGTCGCCGCCGGCCGCGGTCTCACCGACACCTTCAAGGAGATGGGCGTAGACGCCGTCATCGAAGGCGGCCAGACCATGAACCCTTCGGTGGAGCGTTTCCTCGAAGCCTTCATGCAGGTGAACGCCGACACTGTCCTGGTGTTCCCCAACAACAGCAATATCATCCTCACGGCCAATCAGGCGGCCGACTTATACAAAGACGCCAAGATCGTCGTCATCCCGACGAAGACCCTCGGCGAAGGCTACTACGCCCTCGCCAACCTCGACGCCGAGCAGCCGCTGGAGGAAATGACCGAGACGCTGAAATCGGCCGCAGCCGCCGTCACCACGGGCTCGGTCTCCCGCGCCATCCGCGACACCGCCGACGCCCGCATCGGCGACTACATCGGCTTCTCCGGAAAAGACATCCTCACCGCCTCCCCTTCCCGCGAAGAGACGGTCATCGGCCTGGCCGACAAACTCGGCGCCAGCGGGTCGGACATCCTCGTCCTTTTCACCGGGGCCGATGCCCCCGCCGACGAGGCCGCCCGCATCAAATCCCAGTTAGAGAAAGCCTGTCCCTGCACCGAGGTCATCCTCATCGACGGCGGACAGCCTGTATACGATTACATTTTAGTGCTATGTTAAAGATTTACACCGACACCGACACCGATTTCTATCCGTCCATTGCGGAGGAATACGGTTACAAGCTCATCTCCATGCCTTACAGCATCGACGCCAAGACCACGTACCCTTACGTGGACTTCGAGACCTTCGATGCCCACGCCTTCTACGATGTGCTTCGCGGTGGCGTTCTGCCCACCACCAGCGCTATCTCCAAAGAGCAGTACATCAAGTATTTCCAGGCCGACTTCAAAGCCGGTCACGAAATCCTGTACGTGCACTTCTCCCGTAACATGACCAATACCTTCGACGCCATGGACCAGGCCATTGCCGAGCTAAAAGCCCAGTACCCGGCCGCCCGCTTCGAAGAAATCGATACCAAAGGCATTACCACCATCAGCTACGCCATCGTCCGTGAAATCGGAGACCTGGTGAAGGCCGGCAAGACCCTGGACGAGATTCTCGCCTGGGCCAAGGAGGAAGTGGACCACTTCGCCATGTACTTCTTTGCCGATGACCTCAAGTTCTTCCGCCGCAGCGGCCGTGTGAGCGGTCTGGCTGCCACGATGGGCACCCTTATCGGCGTACGTCCCCTCATCCACATGAGCCAGGAAGGCAAGATGGTTTCCGTGGGCACCGCCAAGGGCCGTCTCAACGCCATGACTTACCTGGTGAACAAGGTGGGCGAACTGGGCCTGGACATTGACAAGCACCGCATCTGCATCGGCCACACCGACGCTCCGGAGATTGCCCACAACATTGCCCAGATGATCGAAAGCAAATACGGCAAACAGGATATCGTATTCGTAGACGTGAACCCCACCGCCGGCAGCCACTGCGGCCCTAACGGCGTGGGCGTTTGCTTCCATGCTAAAAGCAGGTAACATGATTGAAATCAAAGAAGTAAAATCCCGCCGCGAACGCAAGGACTTCCTGAACTTCCAGCTGGACCTGTACCAGCGGAATCCAAACTTCGTCCCGCCGCTGTACGCCGACGAAAAGAAGATGTTCCGGGAGGACTACGTATACCGCAGCAGCTGCGACTACGTCTTCTTCAACGCCTACAAAGACGGAAAGATGGCGGGCCGCATCCAGGGCATCATCCAGAAGGACGCCAACGCCAAGAACAACGAAAAGCGCTGCCGCTTCTGCCGCTTCGACGCCATCGACGACCTCGAAGTCTCGCGCGCCCTCTTCGCCGCCGTGGAGAAGTGGGCCGATGAAAAAGGGATGGACACCCTGGTCGGCCCCCTGAACTACTCCGACCTGGAGCGCGAAGGCATGCTGGTGGACGGCTTCGACCAGCCCGCCACCTTCGAGGAGAACTACAACGCCGCCTACTATAAGGACCACGTGGAGGCCCTTGGCTACCAGAAAGAGGTAGACTGGACCGCCAGCCGCCTGTACGGCGCCGAAAGCGAAGAGGCCCGCGAAGAGCTGGAGCAGCTCGTCGGCTTCATCTTCCGCCGTTACAAGCTGCATTACGGCACCGCCCGTAGCGGCCGCGAGCTCCTGAAAAAGTACGCCGACGGCATCTTCGACCTGCTGGACACCTCCTACGAAGGCCTTTATGGCACCGTTCCCTTCACCGACGGCATGCGCAAGTTGGTGCTGGAGAACTTCGCCATGGTTATCAACCCCAAGCATACGGCCGTCATCCTGGACGAGAACGAGAAGATCGTCTGCTTCGGCCTGTCCTTCCCCGGCCTCGCGAAAGCGCTGGTGGGCACGCGCGGTAAGTACACCCCGCTCACCCTCATCAAGCTCCTTTGCGCCATCAAGAACCCGGAGATTCTGGACCTGTGCCTGGTGGGCGTAGACCCGGAATACCTGAACCGCGGCATTTCCGGCGCCCTTTCGCTGGCCATCATGAACATGCTGCACGAAAACCCGCGCCTCAAGTGGGCCGACACCAACCTGAATCTGGAAGACAATTATGCCATCCTGAACAGCTGGCGCCGTTTCAAGCGCGAAGAGTGCAAACGGTATAGATCTTACGTGAAGAAAATCCATGATTAAGATTATTGTAGACTGCTTCGGCGGCGACCACTGCCCCGAAGCCCCGGTAGAAGCTGCGGTAAGCGCCCTGGCTGCCAACAAAGACCTGCACCTGATCCTTACGGGCGACGAGTCCATCCTGCACAAGTGCCTGGAGGGCAAGTCCTACGACGCCTCCCGTCTGGAGATTGAGCACGCCCCGGAGGTCATCGGCTGTGATGAAAAGCCCACGGACGTGGTGCGCCTCAAGCGCAACTCTTCCATGATGAAGGGTATCATCATGCTGCGGGACCGCGACGACATCGCCGCCATGGTTTCCACCGGCTCCACGGGTGCCCTCGTCACGGGTGCGCTCGTCCGCCTCGGCCGCATTCCCGGTATCATCCGCCCGGCCTTCTGCCCCCTCCTTCCCACGATGGACGGCGGCATCGTCGGCGTGTGTGACAGCGGCGCCAACGTCGAAGTGACATCGGCCCATCTCCGTCAGTTCGCCATCATGGCCAGCCTCTATATGGAGAACGTCTACGGCGTGAAAAAACCGCGCGTAGCCCTGCTGAACGTGGGCAAGGAGGCCGAAAAAGGCGACGACATCCGCCGCGAGGCCTACCAGCTGCTCAGCGAGACGCCGTCCGTGAACTTCGTGGGCAACATGGAGAGCCGCGACCTGCTCAGCGGCAGCTACGATGTAGTTGTGGCCGATGGTTTCAGCGGCAACGTCCTGGTGAAAACCACCGAAGGCACGGCCCTCGAGCTGCTGAAAAAGCTGAAGAAGGAGATTTTCAGCCGCTTTATTTACAAGCTGGGCGCCCTCCTGATGAAGAAGATGTTTGCCGACATGAAAGCCTTCATGAACTACCAGAACTACGGCGGAAGTGTGCTCCTGGGCACCTCCAAGGTGGTTGTCAAAGGCCACGGCTCCTCCAAGGCAGTCGCTGTGGAAAAGTGCATCGAGCAGGCCTACAAGATGGAAGTCTCCAAGCTTTCCGGCAAGATTGAAACCGAAATCGCTAAATACGAACATTACGAAGACTAAAACGTCATGCCCGGCCCGACCGGGCATCTAAACCTTATTTTATGTTTGAAAAAGTACAGACCATCCTGGCGAAGCAGCTTCGTCTGGACCCTTCCAAGATTACGCCCCAGTCCCTCATCAAGAAAGACCTGGGCGCCGACTCCCTTGACATCCTTCAGCTCCTGATGCGTATCGAGGACCAGTACGGTATTGTGATTCCGGACCAGGCCCTCGCCACCTTCGAGACCGTCGCCGACGTTGTCGCCTACCTGGAGCAGCAGGAAGTCAAGCTCTAATTGTCATACCGAGCGAAGTTAATTGTCATACCGAGCGAAGCGAGTGTATCTCATTTTTTAGTACTTTTGTCCTCATATGGTACAAGTCTACTGCAAAAACACCGGCGAAAGCAAACGCTTTCCGGAAGGCACATCCCTGCTGCAGATGCTGCAGGAGTTCGATTGCCATCGGCCCTACCCTATTGTTTCCGCCAAGGTAAACAATGTGTCGCAGGGTCTTAAGTTCAAGGTATACCAGAACAAGGACATCGAGTTCATTGACGTGCGCGAGCCCAGCGGCATGCGGGTGTACTGCCGTTCGCTGTACTTCCTGCTGTACAAGGCTACCTGCGACGTCTTCCCGGGAAGCAGGCTCTACATTGAGCACCCCATCTCCCACGGGTACTTCTGCCACCTGAGAAAGGCCGATGGCAGCAACCCCACCTGCGAGGACCTCAAGCTGCTGGAAGCCCGTATGAAGGAGCTGGTTGCGAAGGACATGCCCTTCCACCGCTACGACGTGCAGACAGACCGCGCCCTCAAGGAGTTCCGCAAGGCCGGCTTCGACGACAAAGTGAAGCTGCTGGAAACCAGCGGCGAAGCCTACACGGACTACTACACGCTCGATGAAACAGTAGACTACTATTACGGCAAACTGGTCCCCTCCACCGGTTACCTGAAGGTGTGGGGCCTCACCCTCTACCACGATGGTTTCCTCCTGCAGGTGCCGTCCCGCGAGGATCCTTCCCGTCTGGCCGATTTCGTAGACCAGCCCAAGACCTTCGAGATGTTCAAGGAAGCCCTCCGCTGGAACATCATCATGGGCCTGAGCACCGTGGGTGACGTTAACGAAGCCTTCCTGAACGGCCGCGCCAGCGAGCTCATCCAGATTGCAGAAGCGCTCCAGGAAAAGAAGATTGTCCAGATTGCCGAGGAAATCGACCGCCGCTACCGCAGCGAAAATCCCCTGAAGGTTGTCCTTATCACGGGCCCCTCCTCCTCCGGTAAAACCACCTTCTGCAAGCGTCTGTCCATCCAGCTCAAGGCCTGTGGCCTCAAGCCCATCTCCGTGAGCACGGACGACTACTTTGTGAACCGCGTAGACACCCCCAAGTTCCCCGACGGTTCCTACGACTTCGATAACTTCGACACGGTGGACCACGCCCTCATGGAGCAGGACATCATGAAGCTAATAGAGGGCGAGGAAGTCTCCGTCCCGGAATACAACTTCGTGACGGGTCTGCGTGAATACAACAACAAACTGCTTCGCCTCACCGAGGGCAGCATTCTCCTGATTGAAGGTATCCACGCCCTGAATCCGGCCCTTACATCGGCCATCCCCGAAAGCGCCAAGTTCCGCATCTTCATCAACACGCTCACCGGTACCCTGCTGGACGACCATAACATGATCCCCACCACGGACAACCGCCTGCTGCGCCGTATTGTGCGAGACTACAACAAAGGCGCCTTCACCGCCCGCGAGTCCATCTCCAACTGGCAGAACGTGCTGGACGCCGAGCAAAAGTGGATTTACCCCTTCCAGGAGACGGCCGACGCCATGTTTAACAGCGCCTACCTCATTGAGTTTGCCGTGCTGAAGAACCACGCCGAGCCCATCCTCCGCAGCGTTCCCCAGAACTGCAGTGAATACTCCGAGGCCCACCGCCTCCTGAAGTTCATCCACTACTTCACCCCCGTGAGCGACCGCGAAATCCCCGCCACCTCCATGATCCGCGAGTTCATCGGCGGCTAATCCCCCTCGCCATTCCCAGCCCCCGGCGGCGCAGGAGAAAAAAAATCCCCCCGAAGACGAAAGGGTCAACGGGGGGAATTATTGTATGGGTGATTACCTACTAAAAGAGGTAACGGATGCCGAGGGCGAGGCCTTCCCAGCCGAAGTTGGTAGCGGGAACGAGGTTAAAGGAAGGCTTCCAGTCGAGGGAGAGCTGGAGGGGGATCTGCTCGAAGCAGTACTCGAGACCGAGCTGGGCACCTACGCCGGCCCAGAGCTGGGTGGTGGCGTTGCCGTTAGCATCCTTAACGCCGGCAAAGCCGATGTAGGCCTGGGGACCAGCATAGAAGTTGAAGGGACCCACAGGGCAAACCTGGAAGTCGTAGGCGGCACCTACATTGAAAGCACCAACGCTCCAACCGAGATCAATTTCAGCGAAGTTGGCGGCACCAAGGGTGTGCTGGTAAGATACTTCTGCACCGTAACCGGCACGGACACCGATGGCGCGAGGCTGTGCGGCGGCCACTACGGCCAGACCCAGGACAGCTGCCATTACAAGTAAAAACTTTTTCATACCTAGTTTGGTTTAAAGGGTTTTATACATTCAAACTAATGCGAATTTACAGTTTTTTTTCTAAATTTGCAATCTGTAAGCAGGGGTTGGAGACCAAAGACTGGTTTCGCCCACTGCACTTTTAAATGTAAAATGGAAAAGGGACCTATCTCTCAATTCATTACCCACAACTACCGTCACTTCAATTCCGCAGCGCTGGTAGACGCTGCAAAAGCCTATGAAGACCTTCTGAACAAGGGTGGCAAGATGTTCCTGGCCATGGCTGGTGCCATGAGTACGGCTGAACTCGGCCTCTCTCTGGCCGAAATGATCCGTCAGGACAAGATTTCCTTCGTTTGCTGCAGCGCCAACAACCTGGAGGAAGACATCATGAACCTGGTGGCCCACAACCACTACTATCGTGTTCCCGGTTACCGTGACCTCACTCCCCAGCAGGAGCAGGAGCTCATCAACAACCACTATAACCGTGTTACGGACACCTGCATCCCCGAGGAAGAAGCTTTCCGCCGTTTGGAGAAGCACCTCGTGGAAGTATGGGACAAGGCCAAAGCCGAGGGTAAGAGATATCTCCCCTACGAGTTCATCTATCAGATGATCCGCAGCGGCGTACTGGAGCAGTACTACGAGATCGATCCCAAGGACAGCTGGGTAGTAGCCGCCTGCGAGAAGAATATTCCTATCATCTGCCCCGCATGGGAAGACTGCACCACCGGTAACATCTTCACCGCTCACGTAATCCGCGGTGAGTACGACCCTCACATGGTAATCCAGGGTGTGGAAGTGATGATGTTCCTGGTAGACTGGTACAAGAAGAACAGCGAAGGCGCCGGTGTCGGCTTCTTCCAGATCGGTGGCGGTACCGCCGGTGACTTCCCCATCTGCTGCGTTCCTATGATGGAGCAGGATCTGGGCTGGACCGGTACTCCCCTCTGGGCCTACTTCTGCCAGATCTCCGATTCCACCACCTCCTACGGTTCCTACTCCGGTGCCGTTCCGAACGAGAAAATCACCTGGGGCAAGCTTGCACCCGAAACGCCCAAGTTCATCGTCGAGTCCGACGCTACCATCGTAGCTCCGCTCATCTTCGCTTATGTCCTTGGCTGGTAAGAAGCCCTTTCATCTTTTAAGGAGCCTGTTTCGTAAGGAGCAGGCTCCTTCCCTTCTACTTTCCCCCTACCAGGAGGAACTGGTCGCATCTGCGCTGGAAACCTTCAAAAAGGACAAACTGTACTGCTACCCCGACTCCACCATCAGCGAAGTAGCGGCCCGGCTGCACATCGACTCCAAATATATTTATAGGTACTGCGCCGCCCAGGGCTTCGACTTCCGCACCTGGCGTACCGGCCTCAGAATTGAGGAGGCAAAGCGGCTCCTTCTGATTTATCCCAACGAGCCTATCTCTCACATTGGACGGCGCGTAGGCTTTGCCGATAGAAGCAATTTCGGCAAGCAGTTTCGCGCGATTACCGGGGAAACGCCACAAATTTGGCGAAAAAATCAAAAATAATTTGCAATTCTAATTTTTCTTCCTACCTTTGCAGTGTACTAATGAACTAATACACCGCAAAGATATGATTAGCGTAAAAGATTTATCGTTTAGCTACGGCTCAAAAGGAGTGCTCAAAAACATCTCCATGGAGCTGAAAGGAGGCAATATCTATGGCCTTCTGGGTGAAAACGGCGTGGGCAAGACCACCCTTCTCACGTTACTGTGTGGGCTCAAAAAGCCGCAGACCGGCAGCATCGACACCGATGGCCGGAACCCCTTTGACCGCCAGCCTTCCCTGCTGGCCGAACAATTCTATCTCCCGGACGAGGTAGCGCCCGTTCACAACCGCGCCTTCCGCTTCGGCGAAGAAAACGGCAAGCTCTGGCCCGCCTACGACCATGGCAAGTTCCTGCAGATCCTGCGGGACTTCGAAGTGGACGAGTACCAGATGATGGACACCATGAGCGCCGGTCAGCTGAAGAAGACCTGGATCTCCTTCGCCCTCGCCTGCAACGCCCGCCACTATTTCATGGACGAGCCCACCAACGGCCTGGACATCCCTTCCAAGTCCCAGTTCCGCAAGGCCATCATGAAGTACACGTCTGAAGAGAGCGCCGTAATTATCTCCACCCACCAGGTGCGCGATCTGGAAGACATCATCGACCCCATCCTCATCCTGGACAAGGAAGATGTGCTGGTGAACGCTTCCCTTGAGGAGATCAGCCAGAAACTATTCTTCGACTATGGCACCCAGATCCACCCCGAGGCCCTTTACATGGAGCAGACGCCCGGCGGCGTCATCCAGGTGTATCCCAATACCACCGGTGAAGAATCCAAAGTAAACCTGGAGGCCCTGTTCAACGCCGTCCACGCACACAAAGATGTAGTTAAAGCTTTATTCCAGTAAGACTATGAAAAGCGAAGTATTCAACGGCCAGCGTTTCTGGACCTATTTCAAATACGACTTCACCCAGATGTGGCGTAACCACATGAAGGCATGCATCGGTATCGGCCTTGCCGGCCTCATCCTTTACATGGTTTACGTCATCTTCTCCCTGCTGCTTGGCAACGGCTGGAGCGGCCCGGGCATCGTCGCCCGCCTCATCGTCTTCATCCTCGCCGGCACCGCCCTCGAGCTCTACCAGACCCGCACTTACGGTTATCTGACCGACAAACGCAAAGGCAGCGCCTGGCTAATGACCCCGGCTTCCACCTTCGAGAAGTGGCTGTCCATGATGCTCATGACCCTCGTAATCATGCCCGTCATCCTCATGCTTGTTTACCTGTTGGCAGACTTCCTCCTGGCAGCCATTGATCCCACCGTGGGCCAGTCCATCATCGTGAGCGCCGGCGAAGGATTCTCCGAACTGGCTAATGGCCTTGTCGGCGTCAACGAAGAGTATAACACCACCTGGACCCTCTGGACCTTCGTTCCGATGTTCCTCATCGGCCATGTGTTCAACTTCCTCTTCTTCCTGCTCTGCGGTATCTGCTTCAAGAAGAACAAGATTCTGAACGCATTCATCATTATCTTCATCTCCAGCCTCATTCTGTCTGCGTTCACGTCTTCCTTCGCCATCAACTACTACTCGGATCTGAATCTGCATGATTTCGCTGAAGCAGAAGCTTACCTTCGCAACACCATGAACACCAGTCTCTGGGTCACCGGCATCCTGGGCGTAGGCCTCGCTGGCGGTGTCTTCTACAGACTGAAAACTTTAAAACATTAAACTATGGACTTCCACGGAGAAAAACCAATCTATCTCCAGATTGCCGATGTCTTCTGTGAAAGCATCCTCAGCGGCAACCTGAAGGCGGACGAGCGCATCCCGTCTGTCCGCGAATACGGCGCCGAGATTGGCGTGAATCCCAACACAGTGATGAGAGTTTACGAAAAACTTACAGCTGAAGGCATTATCTACAACAAACGCGGAATCGGCTACTTCGTATCCGGTGAAGCACGTGAAAAGATTTTGGACACCCAGCGGCAGGAATTCCTGGAAAAGGAAGTGCCGACCATCCGTCGCAAGATGGACCTGCTGGGACTTGATGCAAGCATTTTTAATAAATAAAGTCATGAAAAAACTATTCCTCCTCCTCGGTTGCACGGCACTGCTCTCCTCCAGCTGCCTGAACATGAACATCGGCGGTATGAAGACCGTCGTCTGCAAGGGCCCCGTTGAGACAAAGGTGATTGAAGGCCTTACGGACTTCAGCAGCATCACCGTCATAGGAACGGCCGACCTGTTCTTCACCCAGTCCGACACCTACTGCGTCTCGGTAGAAGCCAACGAAGAAGTGTTTGAACACCTGGACTACAAGGTGGAAAACGGCACCCTCATCCTGGGCGCCAAAGACAGCGCCAACATCCGTGCTTCCAAGTACGAAGTAACCGTGAGCCTCCCCTACATAGAGGCGATCGTGGTGGCCGGTGCCGCCGACGTCAAGCAGAAAGGCGAATATAAGGCCGATAAAGACTTCACCGCCGTGGTGAACGGCGCCGGTGACCTGTACTTCTACGAGAAGTTCGTTGTGCCCACGCTGTCCGTCAACGTGAACGGCGCAGGCGACATCAAAGTTTCCGACATAGAAGTCGAGAACCTGAGCGTTTCCGTGAACGGCGCCGGCGATGCCGTCCTGGCCGGTAAAGCCAAGACCGCGAGCTTCTCTGTGAACGGCGCAGGCGACATTGACGCCAGCGAACTGGACTACGAGCAGGTGACCACCCACAAGGCAGGCATCGCTTCCATTCAGTTAAAAAAGCAGTAAAAATCTTCCCTAAATAATCGTTTTGTGTTTGGGACGAATGGCCAATTTCCCGGTCATTCGTCCCAAATTCGTTACTTTCGTCCCAGAATAGGCATTTTCGCCACATTCCTTCGTCCCACACGACATTTCTTTTTTCAGGTCTTGCAGGCACTGTAATTTTGCACAAAACCAAGAGAGAAATGATCGCTACCATCCCCGCCAGATTAAGACTGGACAACGCAGCTAACATCTATCCCGCATCCATGTCCAAGCACTACAGTTCGCTGTACAGGATGAAGGTTACCCTTGTAGACCCTATCGATACCGATATATTGCAGACAGCGCTCCTGCGCGTATCCGAGCGCATTCCCACATTCCGTTGCACGCTCAAATCAGGTGCTTTCTGGTGGTACTTGGACCGTTGTAAGGTACTTCCCCGCGTGCGACCCGTGAAACCCCTCAAGCACTTTTCTTTCAAAGATCAGGACGGTCTCCTCTATCGTGTGAGCGTAGAAGGCAAGGAGATCCTGCTTGATGTGTTTCACGCCCTAGCCGATGGAAACGGCGCCATGTGTTTCCTTCTGACCCTCGCAGGCGAGTATATCCGAACCCGCTACGGTGTACAAATAACCTATAACCAACTCGTCTGGGACCCGAAGGACCATGCCGTTTTCGCAGAGGTGGAAGACAGCTTCAAGACCGTCTTCAGCGGCCGTCACGGCCAGCTGGAGAAGAACGTCGACGCCTACCACATCCGCGGCAGCGTGCTCCCCTTCTCTACTGTCAAGGATCTGCGCGCCGTTTTATCGGCCGATGCCCTCAAACGCGTCTGCAAGGAGTATGACTGCACGGTGACGGAACTCCTCACCGCCGCCATGCTCTGGGCCCTGCAGGAAGAGCACAGAATCGATGCATCTCCCCGCAAGCGCAGCGTGCTGAAGGTATCTGTTCCGGTGAACCTCCGTCCCATCTACGGCAGCCGCACCGTTCGCAACTTCTCCTCCTACGTCAACCTGGGCGTGGACGTGAAGGACGGCTACTTCTCCTTCCCCGACCTGGTGAAGGCTGTGAAAGCACAGAAGGAGCACGACCTGCGTAAAGAGAACCTGGAGCCGAAGATTGCCGCCAACGTGGAGCTGGAAGAGATGCTGCTGGTGCGCATGCTGCCCCTCAAGATCAAGCATCCCATCATCGACATCATCAACCTCCTGCACGGAGACCGCTTCTGCTCCCAGACGCTCTCCAACATGGGCAACCTGAACGTGCCGGAGGAGATGCGCATCTACATGACTGGCGTAGACTTCATCCTGGGCCGTCAACGTGGCAACAGCGGCGCTTTCTCCTGCGTCTCCTACAACGGGAAGACCTTCCTGCACATGACGCGCAAAGTGGCCGGAGACCGTTTTGAGTCGGCCTTCCTGCGTCAGCTTTCCAATCTGGGCATCTCGGTGAGCACCCAGCTTTCCAATTTAGCCTAAGGGATAAAAGAGATTGTTGTAGCGGCTGTGCCAGCTCTTGTCGTACTGTTTACGGATGACACGGGCGCTGGCAAAGAGGTTGAAATTGTCCCACGCTTCCAGGAACAGTTTGGCGAAGTCCGTGCGGCCATGCAGCAAAAGCGCAAAGAGCGTATATACAGCCACGACATAGACCATCGCGCGCTCGCGGTCATCGGCCTGCGGATTGTCCGGCGTGACCAGCGTCAGGCGTTCGGCCTGCGCGAAGGAGAGGTCGGCGATGGCATCGGCGAGTAAAGGGTCCGACGACGGCTTGTACAGCTGGCGGCAGTAGCGCTCCCCTTCCCGGCTGCGCGCGGCGGCTTCCTCCGCGAGGACGGCCTTCGGCGAGGGCAGCGCGCTCTCGAAGTATTGGGCCGGATTGGCCTGTCCCTTAAGGAATTGCAAGGCCAGGATGCAGTAGTCCCGAACGGAGGCTTCCACCACCATTTTCATGGGCGCCTGCTCGTCGATGGCGGCCAATATGTCTTCCAAATTCGCCATTAATGGTGGTAAATATACAAAAAAACATGTATTTTTGTTCTCATGAACATTGTATTTCTTGACGCCATTTCCATGGGAGACGTATCCCTGGAAGAGATTGCTTCCCTGGGCAATTTCACCTCCTATCCCTCTTCAACCGCAGAAGAAGCCCGCGAGCGGGTAAAGGACGCAGACGTAGTGCTGCTGAACAAAGTCATTGTAGATCAGGCATTCCTGGATGCCGCCCCGAAGCTCAAACTCATCTGTGAGGCGGGCACCGGCATTAACAATATCAACGTGCCCCTGTGCGAGAAACGGGGCGTGATTGTGCGCAACGTGGCCGCCTACTCCACGGACTCCGTGGCGCAGACTGCCTGGATGCACATTCTCAACCTCATGGGCCGCGCCTTCCACTACCAGGAATTCGTCAAGAGCGGCGCCTACAGCCAGAACCCCGTGCATGTAGACTACGCCCACCCCTTCACCGAGGTGGCCGGCAAGACGCTGGGCATCGTGGGTATGGGGGCCATCGGCCAGAAAGTCGCCGCCATCGGCACGGCCTTCGGCATGCGCGTCATCTATTACTCGACGTCGGGCACGGCGCACTGCAAGGACTACCCGTGCGTGAGCCTCGAGGAGCTTTTGAAGGAGGCCGATGTTCTCTCCATCCACGCGCCCTACAATGAGCGCACCGCCGGGCTCATCGGCTATGAAGAGCTGAAAAAGATGAAGCCGACGGCCATCCTCGTCAACACCGGCCGCGGCGGCATCGCCGTGGAGGACGCCCTCGCCCGCGCGCTGGACGAAGGCCTCATCGCCGGCGCCGCGCTGGACGTATACGTAAAGGAGCCGCTCCCGATGAGCAGCTCCCTTATGCATGTTAAAAATACCGAGCGGCTGATTCTCTCGCCGCACATTGCGTGGTATTCCCGCGAGGCCCGTGCGCGTTTGGCGCATGAAATGGCCGAGAATATCCGCAAAGGGTGGTAATTAAGCGCCGAGGCGCACTTCCAGACGCTTGCGGATCTCCTTCAGGAACTCCAGAGAAGTGAGGCCCTTCGGGGTGATACCCTCGGAGAGGTTCACCAGGTCCTTGGTCTCGAGACCCTCGTTCAGGGTGTCGAAGCAGGCCTGCTCCAGCTGGTTGGCGTAGTTCACCAGTTCCGGGAGGTTATCCAGCTCGCCGCGCTTGCGGAAAGCACCGCTCCAGGCGAAGATGGTAGCCATCGGGTTGGTGGAAGTCTCTTCTCCCTTCAGATACTTGTAATAGTGACGGGTTACGGTGCCGTGAGCGGCCTCGTACTCGTACTTGCCGTCGGGGCTTACCAGCACGGAGGTCATCATGGCCAGGGAACCAAAGGCGGTGGAAACCATGTCGGACATCACGTCGCCGTCGTAGTTCTTGCAGGCCCAGATGAAGCCACCCTCGGAACGCATTACGCGGGCCACAGCGTCGTCGATGAGCGTGTAGAAGTACTCAATGCCGGCGGCCTCGAACTGCTCCTTGTAGTTCTTCTCATAGATATCCTCGAAGATAGCCTTGAAACGGCCGTCGTACTTCTTGGAGATGGTATCCTTGGTAGCGAACCACAGGTTCTGCTTCACGTCCAGAGCGTACTTGAAGCAGGCGTGGGCGAAGCTGCTGATGGACTTGTCGGTGTTGTGCATACCCTCGATCACGCCGGGGCCGGAGAACTCGTGGATCACTTCCTCGATGCGCTCACCGGAAACACCCTCGAACACCAGCTTAGCCACACCGGGCTCGGTGGTCTGGATTTCCACGTCACGGTAAACGTCACCGTAAGCGTGACGGGCGATGGTGATGGGCTTCTTCCAGAACTTCACGGCAGGGTGAATGGAAGGGATGGTGATAGGTGTACGGAACACAGTACCGTCCAGCATGGCACGGATGGTGCCGTTCGGGCTCTTCCACATCTGGTGCAGGTTGTACTCGCTCATGCGCTGCACGTTCGGGGTGATGGTGGCGCACTTTACGGCAACGCCCAGACGCTTGGTGGCGTTGGCAGAGTCGATGGTCACCTGGTCGGAAGTCTTGTCGCGGTACGGCAGACCCAGGTCGTAGTACTCGGTCTTGAGGTCTACGAACGGCAGGATTAGCTCGTCCTTGATCATTTTCCAGAGGATTCTGGTCATTTCGTCGCCGTCCATTTCCACGAGCGGCGTGGTCATTTTAATCTTTTCCATGATTTATTTGCGGTTTTTGTAATAATTCATCAGGCAGCCGTCGGCAAGGATTTCGCGCTCGTCGGCGGTGAGGTTCTGGAAGTAAAGGGTAATGGGCGTGGACTTGCCGTCGCGCGTGATGACGCGGGCCTCGATCTGCTCGTCGCCGCCCAGGATGGCCTGGCGGATGCCGGGCACGAACACGTAGTCGCCTACCTCGTACTCGAAAGGCGTATCCGGGCCGATGGTAAACGGCACGATACCCCAGTTGATGCAGTTGGAGCGATAACGCTTGGTGGCGTACTCGTAGCAGATGTTGGCGTCGCCGCCCAGCACCTTCTGGCAAGAGGCAGCCTGCTCGCGGGCGCTGCCGTCACCGGGCTTGTTGGCGAACACGCAGGAGCCGAAGGAAGTACTTTCGGCCGATGTCCCTGCGACGGCGAGGGCCTTCTGGAGATCCTCGGTGAGCACGCCGGCGCGGCGGTTCAGGTCGTCCTGCTGGATGCGCTTGCTGCGGCCGACATACTCCGGCACGCGGCGGCTGAGAGCGAACTCGGAGAGCTTCAGCGGGTTGGAACGGTAGCTGGAGGTCTCACCGGAAGGGATGAGCTCGTCGGTGGTGGTCACGGGGTCGTGGATGACGGCGGCCAGCTCCAGGAGCATGTTCTCCTGCATGGCGGGCATCACCGGCCAGTCCTTGATGTTGGGGCCGTAACGCAGCTCCTGGCTCAGATCGGCCTTGCCGTAGCCATTGTAGATGCGCTTCTCGTAGATGCGACCGTCGAACTGGTAAGGCTTGTGATTGTCCTCGTATTCGATATCGGTAGCAGCCGTGATGACACCGCCGTTGGCAGCGGTGGCGGCGATGGAACGGGCGTCCATCAGGGCTACCATGGAGATCTGGCCCTGACCGGGCTTAGAACCTTCACGGTTGGGGAAGTTACGGGTGGTGTGGCGGATGGACAGGCCGTTGTTGGACGGCACGTCACCGGCGCCGAAGCAGGGACCGCAGAAGGCGGGCTTGATCACTACACCGGCCTCCAGGAGTTCCTCGGCGATGTGGTTGCGCGTGGTAGCCAGATACACGGGCGTGCTCTGGGGATATGCGCTCATGGTGAAGTAATCGTTTCCGATGGACTTACCCCTCAGGATGGTAGCAGCCTCGGAGAGGTTGTCGTAGGTACCGCCGGAGCAGCCGGCGATGATGCCTTGGTCGGCGTACACCTTGCCGTTCTTGATCTTGGAAAGCAGATCCGGGTGCACCTTCTCACCGAAACGCTTGATGGTGTCTTCCTCGATGGCCTTGAGCACCTTCTCAGGGTTGGCCTGCAGCTCGTGGATGGTCACGGCGTTGGACGGGTGGTAAGGCAGGGCAATCATGCTCTCCTGCTCGCTGAGGTCGATGGTAATCATAGCATCGTAGTAAGCCACCTTACCGGGCTCGAGCTTCTTGTAAGCCTCCGGACGGCCGTGCATCTCGAAGTAGTTCTTCACCTCGTCGTCGGTGATCCAGATGGAGGAGAGGCAGGTGGTCTCGGTGGTCATCACGTCGATACCGTTACGGAAGTCGATGGGCAGGTTCGCCACGCCGGGGCCGGCGAACTCCAGCACCTTGTTCTTCACGAAGCCGCTCTCGAAGACAGCCTTCACGAGAGAAATGGCGACGTCGTGCGGGCCGATACCGCGCTTGGGCTTACCCTCGAGCCAGACCAGCACCACCTCAGGGGCGTTGATGTCCCAGGTGTTCTTGAGGAGCTGCTTCACCAGCTCACCGCCACCTTCGCCGACACCCATGTTACCCAGGGAGCCGTAACGGGTGTGGGAGTCGGAGCCCAGAATCATGTTGCCGCAGGCAGTGAGGGCCTCACGGGCATACTGGTGAATCACGGCCTGGTTGGCAGGCACGTAGATACCGCCGTATTTCTTGGCTGCGGACAGACCGAACACATGGTCGTCCTCGTTGATGGTACCGCCCACTGCGCACAGGGAATTGTGGCAGTTGGTCATGGCATACGGCAGCGGGAACTTCTCCAGTCCGCTGGCGCGGGCCGTCTGGATAATACCTACATAAGTGATGTCGTGCGACACCATGGCGTCGAAACGGATATTGAGGGCCTTGCCCTTGGAACCGTTCACGTCATGCTTACGCAGAATCTGGTAGGTAATGGTGTTTTCGCGGGCCTCATCTTTACCGAGGGACGCTTCCTGGGCGATGGTTTTACCATCGAGGAGATAAACTCCATTGGCGTTCAGTGTAATCATGATAATATGGAATGTATAAATATTGTCAAAGCTAACATGTCGGCCGCACCTCCGGGGGAAATCCCTTCGGCGGCGTATCTTTTACAGAGACCCCCGATCAGGGAATCCCCGTCATGGCCGACCTGATCGGCCATCTCTCTCGCCTCCTCCTTCACCTGCTGCGCCCTTTCCACCCCTACACGCTTAATCACGCACGTGTCATCCAGTGTAGACATGATGCGTAAAAGCAGTTTAAGATGAGATTCACTCGCTTCGCTCGGAATGACATTGTCATACCGAGGCCGAAGTTCACTCGCTTCGCTCGGAATGACATTGTCATACCGAGGCCGAAGGCCGAGCGTATCCCTATAATACGGCAACCACTCTTCGAAGAGCTGCTTATAGCCGTCCAGTGCAATGGAACGGGCACCTCTGGAATGATTGTCGCCGCAAATCGAAGCGGCAAGCGCGGCCATTTTCGCGCTGTCGCCACGGGCGTTCAGCGCAAGCCCCAGGCAGAAGATGGCACCGCGGTGCGTGTTCACCCCGCCGGTAGCCTGCAGCATGGCCTCTTCGGCCTGAATGCCCAGGGTACGAAGTTCATCAACGGACCCCGCGAGGGCCATCGGCGCAAAGAAGGGCCGGATGGCGCGGATCCCCGCCCGCATGGTGTCGTAGTTCATGTCGCGGTGCGCGCCCGAGGACTCCGGACACACGAGACCGGGCTTGCCGGGCGTGTCCAGTTCGAGGCGCAGCGCCCTTTCGGCCAGCGCCGCCAGCAGGTAAGGCCGCGTCGTCGCGGGGCATAGGGCCGATGCCTCCCTGAGCGAACCGCGTTCCAGCGCCGCCCGCACCCGCGATGCGGAAATCTCATCCAGCCGGGGAATCACCACGGCATCGGGTATTAATTGGTTGTAGCGGTTGGTAAGGGCGTCAAAGGGCTCGGAGCCCACAAAGCGGACAGACGCACCCAGTGCAGGCGCAATCCATCGGCTATATATATCCAGATCCAGCCGCATGTGCGTCTCCGCCGCCTGCGACAAGTCTTTCAGAAAATACGTAGGGAAAGTGGCAGCCGAAATCACATAGTCAGAGCCCTCCAACACTGTAATCCCCGCATCTGTGTGCGTTAGGTTTGCGATGGCCAAAGGAAATTGGTTTTTCGCAAAGCCTTGCGAAAAATAATTTCCTTTGGCCGCCAGCCCAACAGATGCGGAGCCGGCCATAATCATGGCTTTGCGTTCGGCATAAGGAAAATCGGACAAATCCTCTTTAACGGGAATGACGAACAAATGGTCCACCTGTTTGGCGGCTTCCTGCAGCAGGTACTGATGCCCCAGGGTGAAGGGATTGGCATTCATCACCACCACACCGCATCGGCCTTCACGGGCCTGAGCGCGCAGATACTCGCAGTACTTCTCCAGTCCCCTGCCATTTTCCATCAGAACGGCCAGCGGAGCGGCAGCCAGTAAGCGGAAGCCCAGGCTTTCAAACACCGCCTGGTATTCCGGCTTGGTAAAGACCTTGAACGGCCCCTGATGTTCGCTCAGAATACGGGACACCAGCGGGACCAGCAGGCCCTCGCTGCGCATAGCCTCGGAAACGGCCAGGCATTTGAGCACATCCCCGGCAAGGCCGGCACCGGCCAGGATTTCCCCTTCCTCGTCCACAAAGGCATAATAACAATTAAGCGATTCCATTCGGAGCCCATTGGCCTCGAGGAACCGCTTTACCTTATCACGGAAGTACGGAGTACGCAGAGGTATCTCCTGTATGTCGGTGTTTCTACTGTATGTATTCATCCTGCCGCAAGCTTTCCAATACTCCCGGATCCGCCTGCTATGGAATTACCACGCGAATTTAGACATTAATTGCCGATTGTCCAAGAAATAAATGCAGTTTATGCCTTCAAACGCGCAATGAGTTCGTCGCCCAGGGCTTCCTTGGTTTTGATGTGCTCCAGCACGGCCGTCACGAAGGGGTTCGTCTCGAAGTCTCCGCGCACCTCGGAGAAGTCTTTCTCCTTGATTTCGTGGGAACCATCGGCCCCGAATCCCGTCTGCGAAGCCATGTTGAATTCCTTGCGGGCATCCTCGTACAGCATCTTGTCCAGGCCCACCACGGCTTCCTTCCAGCGCTCCACAATGGTGATAATCTGGCTGGGTGAAATATGGTCCAGGGAAATGCCGAAGAAGCATTCGAACTTGTCGTAGGCCCAGGTCCATTCGGCGTCGTAGTAATTCTCATGCAGGGCACGGAAGCCGTCGGAGAGCTGCCAGAGGTCCAGATGACCGTTTTCCACCTGGTCCAGCAGTTCGGAGATGGCGTTGCGGGGCACGATGAGGCCGGAAATATCGGCCCAGGGACCCTTGCCCGACTGAGACGTCGGCTTCAGGATCTGGTGGATGCGCTCGTCGGACGCGCCGGCCGGCATGTTCTCCAGGCGCTTGATCAGGGAGTTCCCCAGGAACTTCGTGATGGCAATCTCGTAGTACTGGATGCCGTGCTTGAGGGAGGCGTTCCGGATTTTGGTACTATGGTAGGAGTACAGGTCCGACAGCTCGCCGGAAGCATACTGCAGGTTCTTGAGCACCTGGATGCCCTTGAACATCTTCTGAATGGTATAAGGGCTCAGGAGGTTGTAATTGATGCAGTCCAGGCGGTCGGGGTCCTTGCGGGCGTCGCGCTTGGGCCACTTCTGGGCGTCGCGGATGGTACCCACGCTGCGAAGGTTCACGCCCGGCACCAGGTAGGTGGTGTTCTGCTGCTCAATGAGATAGGAAAACGGCAGATGCGAGGTATCCGAGTGCGTGACGTGACGGCCCATCACCAGCGAGAAGGCGCCCACGCGGGCCGGCCAGAGGATGTAGGAATCGGAGGCCGTCTTGGCGCCGCGCTCCAGGATACCCTGGTGAATAGGACCCAGCTTATACATATGGTTGCTCTGGTTGGAACCGGAGCCGGCATTCATGAAAGAGAACATGCCCGCAATCAGGAGCGTGCTCTTATGGTGCGTCACCGTGAACGGGCCGGCGAAAATGGCGCAGGCCTCGCCGTTCTCCTCCTGGCAATTGCTGAAAAAGAGGGAATCCGTGGCGCTGTAGCCGTGTCCCATCTGGCAGCACTGTCCCACGAAGCAGCGTTCGAGGGAGGTATTGTCAGACACGTGCGACCCGCTGCAGATAATAAAATCGTCGGCGATGACCCCGTGCGCGATGGTCACCGGCGCCACGGCGTTGCTGTGCACGGAACCGTTGCGCAGGCGGCTGCACCCGCTGATGACCGCGTGGTCCCCGATGCGCACGCCGTTGATGTGCCGCGTATTGCGGATAGAAACTTCATGGCCGATGACACCCCGCACGGAGGTCTGCGACTTCGCGTAGGCGTCGATATCCGCGTTCAGCCGGGCAATTAGTTCGGGCCGATGGCGGTACATGGCGAGCACATAGGCAATCTGGGCGCTGAGCCGGTCGAAGATCTTCACCTCGCGGCCGCCGGTCTCGTTGAGCACGGAAACCTCCACGCCGTTGCCGAAGCAGCAGGGCCCCTCCGTGACAATCAGGTCTACATTCTCGATATAGGAATGCGTGCCGATGTCGTAATTCGCAATATAGTTGGAAACGTTTTCAATCAGGGTATTGTCCCCCACCGTCACGTTGTGCAGGGTGGCATTGCGGATGCCGGAATGCTTGCGGATGCCGCCGGGCAGCTCGAAGGTCTGCTTGAATTTACCCCAGCGCACGGCTCCGGAAAAGCGGACGTTCCGGACGTACTGGAGGGACTCGGCGTCGGTTATTTCTACCGTTGACCAGTCCTCGGCGGAGCAGTTGTGGGAAACAAGGAAATCAATCTCTTCTTGGCTTAGTTTTCTGTATTTCATAAAGTGTAGTTATTGACCATGTGGCGGATGTGAGCCAGCAGCTCTTCCGTGGTATGGTTTTTCGCCCGCATGCAGTAACGGACTTCGTTGCCGCAAAGCAGGCAGCGGCGCGGTTCCCGGCCCACCGCTTCGCGGGAGACGGGTCCATCGGCCCCAATTACGTCGATGTCCATCAGGCGGCCCAGCGGGTGGGTCTCCTCCACCTCGCAGGTGGTGCGCTTGAGCTCGAGCGGAGAGGCCTGTACGGAGAAATACGCCTCGTAGCCGGTTTCCAGGTCCTTTTCGCAGACCAGACAGCCGGGGAAACGTTGTTGAAGGGCTTCCAGGCCCGCCTTGCCGATGACAAGGGAAACGGCGTTGCGTTTTTCCGGGCCGGGCAACTGCACTGTGAGGGAGATGAGCGCGCAACCTGGGTGCTTTTCCAGCCAATCCTGTTGAAAAGCGGCCCGGGCGTCACGACTGGAGAGCAGTTGCGCTAGTGATACCATACCGAATGTTTAGCTAACAAATATAGTAAAATTCTTTGTATCTTTGCACGCCCAAATCAAAACGAATTTTATGAATTTAGAGAGCATCAAGGCGTTTGCCTTTGATATAGACGGTGTAGCAACGGAAGGTGGTGTATTCTGCAACAGCGAAGGAGATCTGCTTCGCACCTACGACGCAAAAGACGGCTTCGGCATTCGCATGGCAGCCATGCACGGCTACCCCATTGCCGTAATCACCGGCGGCAGCAGCGAAAGCATCCGTAAGCGCATGCAGGGTAGCGGCGTCAAACCCGAGGACGTGTTCCTTCACTGCCGCGACAAACGCGAACAGTTCGCCATTTTCTGCGAGCGCTACAACCTCAAACCGGAAGACGTCATGTACTTCGGCGACGACGTTCCGGACCTCGACGTCATCAAAGCCTGCGGCATCGGCGTATGCCCCTCCGACGCAGTAGATGAGGTAAAAGAGGCGGCCGATTGGGTCACCGACCACCGTGGCGGCAAAGGCTGCCTGCGCGAGGCCATCGAGAAAACCCTCCGCGCCCAGGGCAACTGGACCTTCGACCCCGACGTTTACAAAGCAAAATTCTAAACCATGGACCTGCACGGCAAGCATATCATCCTCGGTAGCAATTCCCCAAGAAGAAGGGAACTGCTCAAAGGCCTGGACATTGAGTTTGAAGTAGATACCAAGAATAACTTCGAGGAACACTTCGGCCCGGAAATCCCGTACAACGAAGTCCCCCGCCTGATGTCGGAGGGCAAGTCCCACGGCTTCCACCGTCCCCTGGAGGAGAACGAAATCCTCATTACGGCCGACACCATGGTCATTCTCCCCTCCTCCTGCGGCAAGCCCGGCGAGATTCTGGGCAAACCCAAGGACCGCGAGGACGCCTGCCGAATGCTGCGGGACCTTTCCGGCCGCAAGCACCATGTAACCACCGCCGTCACCCTGCGTGACATCAATAAGGAAAGCACCTTCGCCATCACCACCGAGGTATGGTTCAAGGACCTCACCGAAGAGGAAATCACTTACTACGTAGACACCTACAAGCCCTTCGACAAAGCGGGCGCCTACGCCATCCAGGAATGGATTGGCCATATCGGCATCACCCGTATCGAGGGTTCTTATTTCAATGTAGTGGGATTCCCCGTCCAGCGCGTGTACGAGGCCTTACAGAAGTTTCTTTAGTGCGTAGCCTTGCGGTAGCGGGAGAAGATCCGCTGCGGCAGTTCCATCGCAAACACAATTCCCAGCACAATGGCCACAGCTACCTTGAGGGCCATGAAACCGCTGCCCAGTCCTAATTCGAACTGGCTGGTGGTAACGTAGTAGGAGAACCAGAACACGCCGGCACCCGGAACCAGGGTGAAGATGCCGCATACCGTGAATACCTGTGCCGGGCAGCGGTTCGGTACCGCCGCAAAGCGGGATAGGACGCAGATCACAAAGGCAGCGAAAAGCGAAGCCACCGGAGCGGTCATCCCGGCAAATCTTACCAGTAAAAGATACACCATCCAGCCGGCTACGCCGATGATACCGGAGGATAAGTAATGCTCCCGGTCAACGCCGTAAATGGCTGTAAATCCTAAGGTTCCCAGCAGCGCCGCCACCGCCTGCCAGAAGAAACCGGCCGTCTGCGGATTGGCTGTCACGCCCGTGAGTTTAATGATCTGTCCGAAGATGGCGCCGTCTACCAGGAAGGCGAAGGAAACGCCCAGGGCAATGCAGGCAAATCCCAGCATGGCGTCTGTCAGGCGCGTAAGGCCCGCTAGATAGTCGGAGTTGGCCAGGTCCCGCACGCCGTTGGTGAAAGGCACCCCGGGAATGAGGGGCATCACCGCGCCGATGATAATGTCGCTCAGGCTGTCCCCCAACCCCAGCCGCCAGCAGAGAATGGAGACGGCCGATGCAATGACGGCATTGGACACGCCCGCCACAATGCGGGACATGTAGCGGGAGCTGATGAAGTGGATGAACAGGAAGAGGACCATACCGGCGATGGCTGCCGCAGCGCAGTCCAGGAAGCCGCCGCCGAATACGGCAGAGAAGGCCGCAGCGCTCACGGAAGTGGCAATCAGCTGCTCCCAGGCGGGTTTTCCGGGCAGTTTCTTAATCTGTTCCAGGCGTTCACGGGCCTGTTCCAGGTTGCACCGGCCTGCCGCAATGTCGTAGCTCAGGCGGTTAACGGCGGTGACGCGGGAGAACTGCGTGGCCCGGATGGGGATGAAGGCCACGTTGGCGTAGGTAGACGCCTGCCCGCCGTTCTTGGAAACGCGCTCGGCCTTACCGGAGGTAAAGATACCGTTGGACAGAATGAAAAAATGACCGGAACTCACGCCAAAATGCGTCGAAATCCGGTTCATGATATCTTCCACGCGGGACAGTTCCGCGCCGTTTTCCAGCAGGATGTGTCCGGCCTCGGAGGCAACCTCCAAGACCTCTGAAAAATCTGGTTTCTGTTCGTTCGTTTCCACGGTGCAAAAGTACATAAAATAATTGTATTTTTGCACTGTGAATTCCTTTACGCAAAGCATTCTTTTCTGGTACGCCGAAAACGGCCGGGATCTTCCCTGGCGCCGTACCCGGGACCCGTATGCCGTATGGCTCAGCGAGATCATTCTGCAGCAGACACGCATCGCCCAGGGCACGGCCTACTGGCACCACTTCATGGAGACCTTCCCCACCGTAGAGAGCCTGGCCGATGCCGCCGAGGACGAGGTCCTTCGCCTGTGGGAAGGACTGGGCTACTACTCCCGCGCCCGTAACCTTCACGCCGCTGCTAAACAGATTGTTGCAGCGGGCAGCTTCCCCGATACTTTAGATGGAATCAAGCGTCTCAAAGGCGTGGGCGACTATACGGCGGCAGCCATCGGCTCCATCTGTTTCGGCCTTCCCGCCGCCGTCGTAGACGGCAATGTGTACCGCGTGCTGGCCCGGCATTTCGGCCTGGCGACGCCTGTGGGTACCACCCAGGCGAAGAAGGAGTTCACGGAGCTGGCGCAGCAGCTGCTTCCCGCCGACGACCCCGCCGCCTTCAACCAGGGCATGATGGACTTCGGCGCCCTGCAGTGCACCCCGCAGAACCCGGACTGTCTCACCTGTCCTCTGCAGGCTTCCTGCAACGCTTTCCGCACCGGCCGCGTGGCGCTCCTTCCCGTGAAAAAGCCCCAGAACAAGCCCGTGGAGCAGCGCTTCGACTACATTTACGTTCGCTATAACGGCGAGACCGCCATCCGCCGCCGCGGTGCCGGGGACATCTGGCAGGGACTTTATGAACCCTTAACCGACATGAGATCCTCTCGGGCCTTCGGCCCTCGGGATGACAATCACTGTCATACCGAGCGAAGCGAGTGTATCTCCCTTTCGAAGGATGACAATCACTGTCATACCGAGCGAAGCGAGTGTATCTCCCTTTCGAAGGGTGTCAAGCACCAACTCACCCACCGCACCCTCATCGTAGACTTCTACCGCTGGGAACCATCGGCCCGTCCTACCCTTCCCGAAGGCTACTTCTGGATCAAAGAAACGGAGCTTGACAACTATGCCAAGCCCCGTCTGTTCGAACTCTTGTTGGAAAAACTATAGGCGCCCCTGCTCTCCCAGGTGGCTGTCCTTGAAGCCCAGGAAATAGAGCACGCCGTCCAGGCCAATGGTGCTCAGGCTCTGGCCTGCGGTCTCTTTCACGCGCGGTTTGGCGTGGAAGGCAATGCCCAGACCGGCTTCCAGGAGCATCGGCAGGTCGTTCGCACCGTCGCCGACGGCAATCGTCTGCGCAATGTTAACCTTTTCCGTCTGCGCGATGAGCTTCAGCAGGTCGGCCTTGCGGCGGCCGTCCACGACGTCGCCGACATATCGGCCCGTCAATTTTCCGTCCTCGCCGATTTCCAGCTCGTTGGCGTATATATAGTCAATGCCGTATTTGCGCTGCAGATATTCCCCGAAGTAGGTGAATCCACCGCTGAGGATGGCAATCTTGTAGCCACAGGTTTTGAGGACGCTCATCAGGCGGTCGGCGCCTTCGGTGATGGGCAGGTTTTCTGCGATATCCTTCATTACAGAGACGTCCAGGCCCTTGAGGAGTGCCACGCGCTCGGTGAAGCTTTCCTTGAAATCAATTTCCCCGCGCATGGCCCTTTCAGTGATGGCGGCCACTTTGTCGTATACTCCGTGGCGTCGGGCCAGTTCATCGATGCATTCGGCCTGGATGAGCGTAGAATCCATATCGAAGCAGATGAGGCGGCGCATGCGGCGGTACATGTCGTCCTTCTGGAAGGAGAAGTCCATGCCGCTTTCGGCCGAAAGGGCCATCAGCTCCTTCTGGAAGGCGGCTTTGTCGTCCAGGGTGCCGCGGATGGAGAATTCCACGCACGCGCGGATGTTGCGCTCCGGGTGCTTGATGCTCATGCGGCCCGTCAGACGCTTGATGGCGTCGATGTTCAGCCCGTGGCGGGCGATGACCTGGGCGGCGGCCTGGATCTGCCCGGCGCTCAGGGAACGGCCGATGCAGGTGAGGATGTAGCGGTTGCGGCCCTGTCGTCCCACCCAATCCTCGTATTCGTCGTCGGTGATGGGCTCGAAGCCGATGGTAACACCGATCTCACTGGTCTTGAAAAGCAGTTCCTTCATCACCTGACCCGAGGCATTCTCGTCGATGCGGATGAGGATGCCCAGGGAGAGGGTGCTGTGGATGTCGGCCTGGCCGATGTCCAGAATCTGGGCGTCGTACTTGGCCAGGATGGACATCACCTCTGCGGTGAGACCAATCTGGTCTTTGCCGGAAATGCGAATTAAGATTTGTTCCTTACTCATGAGTACAAATTTACGGAAAATTTGGTAAATTTGTAAATTGAATACATTAAGATGACACTATTAATCGTATATCTCCTTCTCACAATGGGCATTTCTTTCCTGTGCTCGTTGTTGGAATCGGTGCTCATGTCAACACCCCTTTCCTTTATCACCATGAAGGAGGACGAGGGAGACCGCGACGCGGCCCGCTTTCTCAAGTTCAAGCAGGACCCGGACCGTCCCCTCACAGCCATCTTGTCCCTGAATACCATTGCCAATACGCTGGGCGCCGCCGCCGTGGGCCATCAGGCCACGCTCCTCACCGGAGACCACTGGTTCGGCATTGTGAGCGCCGCCATGACCATCCTCATCCTGGTTTTCTCCGAGATTGTGCCCAAGACCATCGGCACGTCCCACTATAAAAACCTTCTCTGGCTGAGCAGAATCATGCAGATGCTGGTATACCTGCTCTACCCTATCGTCTGGATCGTAGACAAGCTGCACTCCAGCATTTCGGACGAGGATCCGGACGTAGGTATCTCCCGCGAGGAAGTATCGGCCATGGCCAATATCGGCGAGGAAGAAGGCGTGCTGGACAACTCCGAGAACAAGGTCATCCAGAACATCATCAAGCTGGACGACATCAAAGCCTACGATGTCATGACGCCCCGTGTGGTGGCCGCCATCGCCCCGGAAAGCATGACCCTGAAGCAGTTCTACAAGCAGGAAGACCTTTCCCACAACTCCCGCATCCCCGTATACGCAGACTCTCCGGAATTCATCACCGGCTACATCATGCGCTACGACGTGCTGGAGAACCTGGCCGAAGACAAGTTCGACATGCGCCTGAAGAGCATCAAGCGCAAGATTGCCGCTTTCCACGAGGAAACCACCGTGAGCGACATCTGGGAAAGCCTCCTGAAGACGCGGGACCAGATTGCCTGCATCATCGACGACTATGGTGCCTTCCAGGGCATCATCACGCTGGAAGACATTATGGAAACCATCCTGGGGATGGAAATCATCGACGAGAACGACACCATTACGGACATGCAGCAGTATGCCAAGGAACGCTGGCTCAAACGCAAGAACCAGTACAAGCAGATTGTGCTGCCGGAAGAAGACGATGAGTAGGCTCTTCTTCAATCCCTTCACGGGCCGTTTCTTTTCCATTATTGCCAGAAGAAAACCCCGCAAGGCTCCTGTGAACGCAGAGGTCGAGGCCCTGCGCGTGCAGGCGAAGCGCGAGCTGCCGCCCAGGCTGGCCGAACTGGCAGCCCTGCACGGTTTCGAATACAACAAGGTATTTATCAAGAACAATGTGAGCAACTGGGGCAGCTGCTCTTCCCGGAAGAACATCAACCTGAACCTGCGGCTGGTTACGCTCCCGCCTCAGCTCAGGGATTACGTGCTCCTGCACGAGCTCTGCCACCTCAAATACATGAATCACGGGCCGCAGTTCCACGCCCTACTGGAATCCGTCTGCCCGGGACACCGGGAACTGCAGAAGGCCATGAAAGAGTATAGAATCAAATGAAGCGCGTAGCCATCATAGGAGCCGGTGCCGCCGGCTGTTTCTGTGCCGCCCAGTTAAGGAAGCTGGCACCGGAACTGTCCGTGACGGTATTCGAGGCCGCTTCCAAGCCGCTGGCCAAAGTGGCCATCACCGGCGGTGGCCGCTGCAACCTCACCAACTCCTTTGAAGGCATCCGCTCTTTGGCCGAAGCCTACCCCCGCGGCGAGCGCCTGATGAAACGCGCCCTGCGCGCCTTCTCCAACGACGACACCATAGCCTGGTTCACGGCCCAGGGAGTTCCCTGCGTCCTGCAGCCGGACCACTGCTGGTTCCCGCAGTCGCAGGACGCCATGGACATTGTCCGCGCCCTGCTGCGCGCCATGAAGGGGTGCGATGTACGGCTCAATTCTCGTGTGAACTCCGTAAGGCCAACGGCCGAAGGAATTTATTTTTCGCAAGGCTTTGCGAAAAACCAAATTCCTTCGGCCATCGCGAACCTAACGCACGGTTATTTAGTAAATGACGAGGCATTTGACTATGTAGTGGTGACCACCGGCGGTGCGCCCAAGGGCCTGCCTTTCCTGGAGGGCCTCGGCCTGGAGTTCATCCCTCCGGTGCCGTCGCTGTTCACCTTCACCGTGAAGGATGCGTCCCTGAACGCCCTCATGGGCCTCGTCGTAGACGCCACAGTAAGCCTTGCAGGCACGCCTTTTAAGGCCGATGGACCCCTGCTCCTCACCGACTGGGGTCTCAGCGGTCCTGCCACACTGAAACTGTCGGCCCACGCCGCCCGCCACCTCGCCGAAAACGGATATAAGGGAACCGTCCTCATTAACTGGCTAAACGAGAGCGAAGAAAACACGCGTGTTACCCTTCAGCAGACCGCTGCAGAGAACCCGCAGAAGCTCCTCTCCACCACGCACCTGCTCCAGTCCCGCCTCTGGAACCACCTCCTGGCCAAGGCCGGCCTGCGCGCAGACCTTCGCTGGGCCGAACTGGGCAGCAAAGGACTCAACAAACTGGTGTCCGTCCTGGTGAGCGACAACTATCCCCTTACGGGAAAAAGCAAATTCCGCGAAGAATTCGTCACCGCCGGCGGCGTGGCGCTGTCCAACATCGACATCAACACCCTCGAAAGCAAGCGGTACCCGGGCCTGTTTTTTGCAGGGGAAATCCTTGATATAGACGCCATAACCGGCGGT
>Ga0310786_10002264_pt1 | contig 29709 bp, 29 predicted proteins | sample AusTroGonzalo_MG_FD_203881 | JGI IMG/M metagenome (GOLD analysis project Ga0310786, IMG submission 203881) | Bovine rumen microbial communities from tropical cattle in Woodstock, Queensland, Australia - Gonzalo_03 (v2) (version 2) | ecosystem: Host-associated > Mammals > Digestive system >...
ATAAAGATTGATTTTGATTAGATTAATCAATTGTCTCTATACCTTTTTGTACACCTCACCATATATTATTAAATACTCATTTTGTGTTTAATGTTTTTCAAAAATCTCTTTTTGCCTCCAAATCCACTCAAAAAATATCGACATATTCTTGTAAATTTTTTAAATTTTTGTCATATTTTCAAGGAAATATTTTTGATAAAAAGGTTAATGTTTTATTAGAAATTTTTAAGACAGCTCAATTATACAATACATCAGATCACAATACTGTTTTCAAGTAAATTCTCAATGAATCACGATACCAATCTTCTACTATATTTATCACATTGTTTGATATTTCTTTTTCAATATTTCATCAGACAAAAGAAAAATCTTTTATATCATTATAATATTTCACATTTCATATTAAGACATCGATATCAAAATTATCAGATATACTAATAGCTGATTGCGGTACCAATTCTATAAATTTTCATCACTTAAATACCAAAAAGCAATATGTGTTATCGTAATTTTCATCCGATTTAAAAACAATTTGTGTCGGTAAATCCTTTGTTTTTAAATCATAGACATATAATCAACCATAAATATTATATGTTTTATCATCCTTTTGAATTTGTGCTTTATCTATACTAATATCAAATTTTGAATAAACCAACATTTTATTTTCAAAAGATTTTTCAAATCATCTCAAATCTGGTCATTTTTCAAATAACGGTATCGATCACAAAAATAGTACAATTAAGCTTCAAATCAACGATATTGCTACTATAGTATATCAGAGCCATTTTTTTATATAAATTCCAACAAATCCAAAAATCAAAAAAGCTAACAATATCATTCACTCCATTTGTGACAATCAAATATTTCATACAAAAAACAAAAAACACAAATACAATCAGTTTACACAAACAATAAAATACAACATAAATTTTGACCTAGTATCTTGATTTCAACGAAGGGTTAAACACACAACTACCGATAAACACAAAATCAATAAATAATTTCTATTTGAATTTATCCAATTAATTGTATTTCAATCAAAATCATATCTCTTTAATAAAAAAAATAATATGAAACAAAAAATAGAAACGATTACCAAATATACCAAAAATCTTTTTAATAGTTGTTTCATTAACATCTTCAAAAAATAAAATCTATAAAGAATTCACCACTATTTTTATTCTAGATTTTAATTTCGGTATTATGGAATACCATCTAGGTGAAATTTTTAATTTTACACTAGATATTTCAGGATACTGTAATATATAACTTCTCGCATTCTCAATATCATCTCATACAATATGATCTTTTATTTCATCCAAAATTCCGTTTATATCCTTTGAAAAATCATATCACTGAATTACCTGTATTTTTGTTGGCACCACAAAAACTCACTTACTATCACTTGATCAATCATCTTCATAAAATACTAAAGAATTTTGATCAAGACTAATAAATTTACTTTTTTCAGATGGTCTCTGCTGTATATATTTAGAAAATGCACTAACTAAATCACCTCGTGTGATATAAATAAAATGAATCTCCGCTGTAATTGTTCCGTTTATCAAAGATGTTTTTTCTCAAACTTCATGTGGTATATCTATTGATTTTATTTCATAACTTATCGTGTCATTAAATGTAAGTAGGATTCAATCTTTGTTTAAAAAGTTTTGTATTGCAATATTCTTTTTTTGTTGATCAATATAATTTAACAATTTTCAGCTCAAAAGTTCTATATCCTTCTGTGTTATCTCTCATTCTGAATCTAAACTTCATCCTGAAAAATCTTGCATAGCTACAGCATATATTTCTTTCAAAAAATAACTTTGTTTTAAGTTTTTTATGTATAGTTTTGTTCATTGTGGTATATTTCATCTCGCTCACATTATAATTCAATTATCATCTTGCTCCATAGCCTTTACTCTAATTATCTTTTCTCCAGCCACTCAATCATATCAGGCAGGTAATTCTACATAATTCGTTGTTTTAAAAAGTCTTCAATCTTCTGTAATAAACCTAGTATTTGGTACAAATGTAAATTTTTCGTTTGTCGTATTAAAAATCTTTATCTCTCAAATTGATGGATTTTGTAAATATTTCACGTTTGTCGTATTCATAGATAAATCATATTTATACTCAAAACTACCTGTATAATACGGAATAGTTATATGTCTTGTTTCCTCGTATTCATTGTATCAAGCCGGATAATAACGGAAATTATATATTATCGTCTCAGCTGTTTGAGATGGATTTATTGTTATTTTAGCATTTGGTATAACTAGTGAGTATATCAAATATATAATTCATAAAATAAACAATATCTCAAATCAAAACACCAAAAATGCTCAATATTTTTTTCATTTAGTGTCTAAATGAAACTTCCTTATATTAAAAAAGAACAAATAAACCATATTTAATGCTTTCAATACTTTATTTGTCTCTACATAATCTGTTTTCAATCAAATCTTTTCAAAAAACTTTCTACATTTTTCACTTTGTGTCAAAAATGTGGCTTTTATGGACCTTTTATCTATTATATCTTTTATTTGTTTTCATCGCCACTCATTATCAAAAAGAGAATGTGTGGGTTCAATAGAAATTTCTACCTCTTTTCACCTAGGTATTTTTTCTAAAGTTTTGAAAATCTTATAAAAACTATCATCTGCAAAAAAAAACAATTTCATATCTATCTGTTTTTCCAATTATAATAAAACAATATAAACAGCATTATCGCAAAGAAAGAAATATACTGTTTAATGTCAAATGTAATGTTTTCAATAGCCAAAACTCAATATCTTGGTGCCTGTTGATAATACATAAAAACTATATTTATCAATATCAACAAAATCACAAATCAAATCAATCCTGTACCAAATCTCAACTTTCTATTTTTCATAATTACTACCAACAAAGTGGTAATTATTGATACAAAAGAAATAAACAATCAAACAGGATATACTGATCATATTTTATTTAATTCACTATGAGTAGTAAGTGGCTTTACTGCCAAAAAACTAGTACTAGCTTTTCATATAAAATTATCTCAAAAAGCTAAAAACACTCCTAACGGAATCAGCGACAAAGTAATTGAGAAAAACAATATATCAGCCCAAATTCTTTTATTTTCAGCTCTTTTCACACTAGAAAAAAATATTATCATTGAGATTAAAACTCACAACAATATTCACACAAAATGGAAATGGTATCAATATGGATTCAACATATCTACCACAGCCTCCCAAGTCCTTGGGAATATTGTTCATTGATTATTCAAGAAAAAGTACACATACGCTCACAAAATATATGTGATTACTATAGCAACAGGCAACAAATAAAACAATTTATAAAAATCTTGATGTCGTTTTTTACACAACCTATGTGCTATAAGTATATAACAGATTAAAAATACAATTATTCACAAACTCGTCATACTAAATTCCATTCCAAACAATCTGAAATACGGAAACATGGAAATTAATTAATAATTAAAAATTCATATAATAAATTTATCTTAAGAATTCTACTAATTTGTTTTCTCTGATAGCTGTTATTCTGATAATTCCAGGATAATCAAGTTGTTCTTCTATCTTTTCTCCGATTATTTTTAATGTCTTTTCAAGATCTTTATCAGATATTTCTTCTGGGTTTACATATACCATAATTTCTCTACCTGCTTGCATGATGTGAACTTTGTCTACTCACGAAACATCTTTTATTAACTTTTCAAGTTCTGACATCTTTTCAATAAACATCTCACTTGTATCATATCTTGCTCATTCTCTAGAAGCTGAAATAGCATCAGCTGCAGCAACTATCCAAGAATATGGAGAAGTCATTGGTACATCATAATGATGAGATTCTGCTGCGTTGATTATGATTTCATCCATTCATAATTTTTTCAAAGTTTCAGCTCAAAGTGCTGTGTGTGATTGTCATGTTGTTGCTACAATTTTTCCTATATCATGGAATAATCCAGCTTTTTTCGCAATAATTGGATCTAATCAGATTTCTGTAGCTATAGCTTCTGATATTTTTGCTACTTCTACACTGTGTAATCGTACACTTTGTCCATAGCTATATCTGAGATACAATTGTCCAATTAGTTTTACAACTTCAGGTTTCATCATAGGAAGATTCAATTGAGTCAAAGCTTCCTTTCCCTTTTCAATCAAAATATTTGGTAAATCTTCAACTACTTGATTGTAAAACGTCTCAATATAGTGAGGGTTAATTCTTCCATCTTTTACCAATTTTTTCAAAACTGTAGCAGCTATAAATCTTTTTTCACTATCAAAAGATGAGATTCTAACTACCATAGGAGTATCATCAATAATCAATTCTACTCATGTCAACTTTTCAAAGAAAGAAATATTTCTTCATTCTCTTCAAATCAATTTTCATTTGTAATCTTCGTTTGGCAAATCTACAGATTTTACTGTAAATTCATTTACTGACTCAGAAGCAATTCTTGGTAATGCTTTTGCCAAAATTTGACCAGCTTCCTTGTCTGCTTCTTCTGTCTTTATTGTTTTCATCTTTTCTACAAAAGCTTTGATTTCTTCTTGATATTCTACTTCCATATTTGCAAATAATTTCTCTTTTGCTTCTTCTTTTTTCAATCATGCAATTTCAGCTAATTTATCTGTTTGTTGCTTAATAATATCTTCTACTTCTTTTTGTTTTTCCACAACCTTTTCCTTTTCTTTTTCCAATTTTTCCAATTTTTCTCCCATTTTTTCTTCTCTCTCCAAAAGCTTGTTTTGGATTTCTTCCATCTTTTTCAATCTTTGTTCTTCAATTTTATCAGCTTTATCTTCGGCTCTCTCTATGATTCAATCAGCCTTTTTTCTTGCTTCTTCTAAAATTTCTTCTTCTAACTCCTTAGCTTTTGCCATCCTTTCTTTAAACTTTATAGCTTTTTCTGTAAGTGTCTTTTTGTATCAAAAGAATCCACCTGCTGCTCAAATAGCCAATGCAGCTACTCAAATAATAATAGTTCGTATCATTATCTTTTTTTAAAATACTAAAAAATATCCAAATTTTTCTCAATATGTTTTTTATAAGATTAAGTGATTTAATTGCAATGGAAAAATTTGTTAAATTTTTAATTTTTGCTTTTTTTATTGAAATAAATCTGTAATATATTTCCGATTTATCGAATAAGAAAAAATATGTGATCTTATTTGGGACAAAATTTCCTTGTAGACACCAAGATACAAAATTATATAGCTGACAAAGTTAGACAAATTTACAATGACAACAAATTACAGTGAATTGTAGAAATTTGACCATGAAAGTGAGCGATAACAAAGAAAATTAAAGACATTTCTAATAATTTCTTTGTAGTAGAAAAGGACTTGAAAATGAAAGAATATTTGGAACAAATATTGTCTACAAATCAAATAAAATTTATGGACGTATTGGAAACAAATATCCAAGATTTTTTGGATATTGATTTTTCAAAAATTCTGATTATTGGTAATCTACCATATTATATTACATCTCCAATATTTAGGAAGTTTTTTTGAGATTGAATTTGTGATTTTGCTGGATGATTTTTTATGATTCAAGATGAAGTTGGACAAAAAATCCAAACAATTGCAGAGAAAAAATCTTATCTTTGGCGATTGGTAAATTATTGATATGATGTAATATATTATAAAACTGTAGGTGCAAAATCATTCAATCCACCACCAAAAGTAAAAAGTTGTCTAGTTGAATTCAAGAAAAAAGATAAAACTGAAAATGTTGATTTTGATAAATTAGTAGAATTTTTAGACTTATATACACCTTTTAGTAGAAAAACCCTTTGAGCAATAAACAAAATTTTGTCTAAACAAAGCAAAAAATACTATAATTTCTCATCAGAATTGTCCTGAAAAAGAGTTGACGAACTGCAACGACAGGATTTATTAGATTTTATTGACTTTTAATTATTGTTGTATATAATATATATAATCAAATTCAAACAAAATGAAGAAAGTCATGACACTGTTGTTTGTCATCGGGATGATGGCAGCAACTGCCGTATCGGCAACAGCTCAAACTCAAAACGAAAACGATGTGGTTTTTCTCATGGATGAAGAACCTTACTGCACAATCTACTACGACGTAATGGGTCTTGCAGAAATCATCGCAAAATCTGACACTCTTGTGGACGAGGAGGACTTCTACCATCTCATGGCATCATACCCTTATGCTGAAGATGGGCCAGACGAACTTGCCTTTTTAGTTCTCGTCCCTCATTATGAAAGCAAACAAGAAGCTGAAGATGAGGGCATCAGAGCAATCGTCATCCAAGAAGACGAAGACGAAGTCGTCGTATCCATCTCTTTGTTGACATCAGTTGGATGGATGGAACACGATCAAGAAGATGAGGATGGATTCCTAAACCTGTTTGTTATGGTTGCGGCCATGCAACACATGGATGAAGTACGACAAAAGTAAATTGAGTTAAACCAAAAAATCACTCTCGTTGTGTTTCAACGAGAGTTTTTGTTTGACTTATTTTTTTAAATCAATATAATATCAGTGTAAAACAAAAAATATTTTATCATGAAAAAAATGCTTTTTTTGTTGTATATCATCGATATGATGGTAGCAACATGTTGGTCACAAGATCTTATCACAGATCAAACAATCACCTTTATGAACTGTGTTAGCTGCGAAAACTATTTTGAAGTTAATATCAGTACTGTAGAAATGGCAGGAATTGTTGCACTATCTGACACGGTAAATATTGACGAAAATCTAGATCAAGAATTAAAAATTTCAATTCAAGAATTTTTTAACCAATATCCTGAAGAAACAAACAACGTATTCTTTAAACCTAAGGATAGTAACATTAATCTCATTGTTGTTTCTAAATTCCCAAATGAAAACACCAGATCAATGTACATGAAAACCCAATACTATTGGGTGCAATCAGTCGACACACAAGAATTTGATTTTTTTGATTTAATGCTTAGTTATTTCCGAGATAGAAATAAATTGAGACAAAAAAATGGTAGATTTCACTAAAATTAACCTTTCTGTTTACCACAGGAAGGTTTTTTGTTGACTTTTTTTATAATATATTTATAATTTAAACTAACAATTAACAAAAGTATTAACACAAATTTTTAATCATTATGAGAAACTTATTGATCATCGCTTTGGGGTTTTTCTTTTTGGTTGCTTGCAACAACGAAAACAACAAAAAAACAGATTATGAACAGTATGTTCAAAACGAGTTTGTCTTCAATGGAAGGGATACTTGTGTGTATGATTTTACATACGGCAAATACATCCCTTCTGTGCAAATCGACTCAACATCAAATCTAGCAACGGCAAAATATGTTCGTTACCATGATTATGACACCACCGCCATCATCTTTTCAAAAAACTACATCGTCAATCTTTGTCTCAGCTCACGCTGTGTTACACAAGAAAAGCAAGATACAATATTTGGCTATGGAAAGGTGAAAGAAATCTACTTTCCTGAAGCCTATTTAGGTTTTGCTTACGATGAGTTTGAAGAGATGATAGTATATTCTTTCATCAATTTTGCAGATGATCTGTGGTTTACAGACATTTCTACTGATGGATTATCTGTGACATCCGATGTTGAGACGGCATTATGGAATTATTTGCCATTTACTTCTGATTCTGTGCTTGCTACAGTAAAAATCTATAATTTGGATGAGAAAAACGGTGTACAACTCGACCATACTAAAAATGTAGAATTAGCTGTATGGGACTTAATGAGATCGTTTTTCCAGTACCCAATGTATGGAATAAAAAAAGACAATTTCATCGTTTACTCCAACGAACACATCACATTCGTAAGACCATACGGACCAGAAGGTTGGAACAACCTAAGTTCTGTTTTCTTCTACGGATACACAATTGAAGACGAAACATCACTCGAATTGTTAAAAACTTTATTCATGAATGAACTCAAAAAAATTCCAGTCACTGATGATGTTTTCATCTCAGGACCAGAATAACGCTTTAGCTCTTTGCCTAACCGGGTAAAGAGCTTTTTTTATTTTTGAAAATTTTCTAAAATAATATCTGCAACCTCATCAGGAGTTTTATCTCACGTATCAATCACTAAATCATAGTTTTTTTGATCCCATAAATCTATATCATAAAGTTTGATATATCTTTCAAAATCTGCTGTATTTCTATTGTGTACTTCTTCTATAGCCGCTTGCAATGATTCTTGTTTATCTGTATCTCTTTCTGCTTTGTAAATTCTTTCTCCTGCAATTTCTTCACTAACATCCAAAAGAATTTTAAATGCATTTGGTTGGGCGTAAAATCCGAGTCTACTATCCAAAATAATATTAGAGTTTAAATCTAAACTTTGTTGAAATTCTTCGTATTTTAAATCAAATTCCTTTGCATTTTCAGGTTTTTCTCACAATAGATTAAATTCATGGATATTTAGTCACATTTGTTTTGCTAATTTCCTTTTCATATCTCAAATTGATATTATTTCATATCAAAGTTTTTCTGCTAAAATTTTTGAGACTGTTCATTTTCAGCTTCAAGCTTTACCTCACATAGTGATTAGCATAATTTAAAATTAATAACTAAAATTTAATAGTAAATACATTGTCTTGAATTGATGATAATTATATCTATAGTATTTTCAATTTATATTTTATATTGTAAAAAACTTAAAAATGAGACAAAACAACTTACTTAGCACTATTTTAGTTTGTTTGACTATCTTAGCGTCTTGTTTTATTTTGAGTAAAGTTAATTTTTCTGTGAATACTGGTGTAACTCCAGATCACACAATTTCAGTAGCATGAAATGGAGAAGTTAGAGCAACTCCAGATACATTAATAATATATTTAAATGTAGAAGATACAGCTAAAACCACAGCTGAAGCACAAAAAAATGTAGATGAAAAAGTTTCAGAAATAAAAAGAATTATAAAAGAATATAAAATTAAAGATTCTGATGTAAAAACAACAAACATCAATGTATATGAAGCTTATGACTGGACAGATAATGGTAGAAAATCATTATGATTTACAGCAAATCATAGTTTAGAGATAAAAATTAAAAGTGCAAATTTAGAAAATGAATGAGTTGGTGGAAAAATAATTTCTCAAGTATCAGAAATATGATGAGTTTTTGTTAATAGTGTAAGTTATGATATAGATGACAAAACTGAATACTACTCACAAGCTAGAGAATTAGCTTTGAAAAAAGCAAATCAAAAAGCTGAAGATTTAGCTAAATATGCATGAGTAAAATTATGAAAACCAATTTCAATTAGTGAACAATGGAGTAGTGATTACGCAATTGCTAGAGTATCTGCAAAAAATACATATTTCGCAGAAGAAGCTATGATGGATGAAGCATGATGATCAGATATTTCTCTTTGAGAAATGAAAATTACACTGGATGTAAACGTAGTATATGAAATTAAATAGTCAAAAAATGATAATTAAAAATGAATAATTTTAGAGTTTTTTTTTAATTCTTAATTATTCATTTTTTTTATATTATTTTTGCTGTAATAATTGTGAAATTATATGAATTTATAGTGAAAATATAATTTTCAGTTTGTACATAAAAATTTTTTCATTGTTTTGAAATTTTCGCTTTTGGTGATAAGATTTTATTTTTACACCAAGACACAACATCATCTGTTTCCAAAGAAAGATTTCTTTTTATCCTTTGAACTCAAAGTTTTGTTGTGTGTAATTTGTCTAAATTATCTAATAAATTCATGTGTCTATATTGTCTGAATATTAAGTTCAACTTGTTTCCCTTTTTGTAAAAATCGCATTAATTTTTTATCTCTTGCAAGAAATTCAGTATGTCAGTTTGCAAAAAATGTGACAGAATAATTTTTACTTTCTTTTAAATTTAATCATTCAAAAATTTTTTCAATATTTTCTAGTTTATGGAATCTTTGTTTTTTATAATTAAAGTATTTTGTGATAACTCTTTCATAATTAAAAATTTCGTAATTTAATGGTATTAGTGTGTCTATTCAACAATCTTTAAAATATCTGAGATCAAATTTTACAGATTTATTTGCCATAAAATGTGAGTATGATAGAGTTGTTAGATAAAATTTCCACATACGAACTTCTTTTGCTCGGAAACAGAATGGATAGTTAAATTTTTTGATATTTTTTTGATTATTGTTTAATTCATATGATTTTGAAATATTTTCTATTAGTTTTTGTCAAACTTGTATATCTGCAAAATCTCAAGCTAAACCTATTTTACCTATGAGTGATTTTTGAAAACAATAGTTCTGTAAATACTCCTTAAATAAAAGTAAAATAAAATCAGAATATTTTTTTTCATCCAATAATGCTAATTCATAGGTAGGTCAAATTATGACTTTTTCTACTCATTTTGTTTTCAAAAATTCAATTCAATCTATAATTTTTTGTTTAGAATATTCAAAATTTTTGTCTCAATATGGCCAATTTATTTGATCATAATATACAAAATATTCATGGTTGAATTTATTCAAAAATTTGAAAAGAGTAAGATTTTCGTTTCATGATGTGATAATTCCTATTTTCATTCAATTTGATTTTTTAGATAAAGGTGCCTATTAAAATTTTTCATTAAAATATCATAATCTGTAGATTTAATTATATTATCAATTATTGTTACATCTTCTTGTAAATATTCCATCTTCTTTTTTACATCATTAGAAAGTTTTTGTCATTGATTTTTAATATTATTCAATTGTTTTAAAATTTTTTTATATTTTGTCTGATATGGTGTAACCGTATAAACTACATAATCCTTCATTTTTATAAATAAATTTGAATCAAATTCAGAAACTGCTTTTTCAATTTGTTCTTTTATTGTAATCATCTTCTTTAATTTTTCTCTTTTTCATTCTCTAATTTCTTTCCAAAAATCTACATCATATCACTGTTTTATCAATTTTTGAATAGATAATATATCATTATACTCGGTATTTATTGTTTGTGATAATAATGTAAGGTATTCGCTACATTTATAATTGTGTTGTTTTTCTAATGTCACTGTTATAGAATTTTTTCAAAGTGTACAAAAAACTTTATCCTCCATATAAGCTGAACAAAAACAAGAAAAAACACCAACAAAAACTATAATTGATAATATTATTTTCTTCATATTAATTTTTAATTTTTAGTCATAATTTTTTTATATTTAATCGAAATTCATCTTCTTTAATTTTTCACATTTTTATTCAAACATCCATCTGTACTAATCAATTATACATATTTCTTAATTCATTTCAATTTTTTGATATTTGATTAATATTTTTCACATTATTTGATACTACTCGTGGATTTAGTTTACATTCAGCTGCAATTTGTTTTGAATCTTTTATTCATTTTTTGTAATAATCATCCAGTATAATATCCATTTTCAATTGATAATATAATGCTCATGCAAATTCATTTCGGTTTGTTCAATCTTCTTTTATTTTATCCAAATATTCTATAGCTTTATTTATATCTTTAAATAATAAATCCATAAATCAAAAAGCTACAGTTTCTGTTTGTCAAAAAACAATTTCATCTATAATTTTTTTATCAATATTAGTTATATTATATATATTACAATATTCACGTAATTTATCAATTTCAGAAACAACACGATAGGGATCTTCTCATACTTTATTTAAAAAGTAAGTCATAATATTTTCTATAATTTTTATTTCTCATAACTCATTTTTAATTAAATTTTTTAATTCTATTCATCACATTTTTTTAAATTCTTTAATTTGTGCACTTTTTTCCAAAAATTTATACAATCTTCATCTTTTATCTGGATTATAACTCAAAAAAATTACAAGATTATCTACAGGGATTAAATCTATTGATTTTGTGAACTTATCTATAAAATCATTTAATATATTACTATCAAATCATGTTTGTTTTTCAGCTGAAACAGGAACTCATCTCAATATTATCAATTTTTTGTTTGAAAAAAGACCTCATCAAAAAATATTTTGAGTTATATTTCAATTATCCCAATTTTCACTATTAAATGTAAATACACTATCAGATCAATATTTTTCCAAAAATGAATTTTTTCGTCTGTTTAATTCTTTATCTAAAGAGTATTTTCATTCTCATGTAAACAAAAACACATTACTGACCATTTTTCATAAAAATAATAAAAAACACCATACTTGCTTTTATTATTTTATTTATTAATTTCAACGTAAAACATAAAATTTTTATTAACATTGTTTTCACTTTTCAACATAAATACTAAAAAATAATTTTTGTAAAATTTTTTAGTTTTCGACATTTTGACAAAAATTTTACACAAAAGTCTCTTGATAAAAACACAATTATAAACTAAGATTTTTAAAATCAACATTTCAACATAATAAAAAATATTATAACTATTTTTAACTTTTTTATTTCTTATTATATTTTATAAAAAAATAAAACAAAAAATCTTTATGTTGAAAATGTTAGGGTAATTTATATATTAATTTTTGTTTTTTTATTTTCATATAATTTAAAAAATGAAAAGTTTAAGAAGAATTATTTTTTGAATAATATTTTCTATACTAATCTGTGTTTTAGTTTATTTATATATAAACAAAGTTGTTATAGTAAAAAATGAATTCGAAAATATAAACTCAATTATTTATATCATATTGTTTGTAATATTTTTATATTATACTATATTTTATGTTATTAGACCAACATATATAAAATGATTTAAATTAATAAATACATTTATTTGATTATGAATTATTTTTATCAGTCAATATTTTGTAGCAAATTCGTGAATTGATAAAATATTTTACTGAGATATATTATGTTTAGTTTGAGTTGTATTAACTATTATTTGACCAACAAATGCATTAATTTCAAAAAAAGATCAAAAAGAAAAAGACTTGGAAATAATTGAAGCTTAATTATTTTTAATACAAATTATTAACTAATAATAAAAAACAAAAAAATAATAAAAAAGTGTAGTTTTTTTTGCATTTTAATATATTTTTGATTATAATAAGATAATAATTTTATATTTTTATATAAAAAAATGGCAGAAAATAGTAGTAAATCAATGTTTGAAATGCTTTGAGATCTTTGTCAGGAATGATCAGAAAGAAGTGAAAGTACAATTTTAAAAAATATTTTAGGTTGGCTTGCTAAATTATTAAAATGAGAATTAAATGAAACACAAACAGAGACACAAGAAAAATTAGATGAAATAGCTAATGATTTAATAACAAAACAATTTGATCTTACTGATAAAGAAATATCAGATACAGAAAGAGAATTTTTAGAAAAAATAGCTCAATTAGATAGTAGTGATAAAAAAATACAAAATTGGTTTACACGATTAAGTGAAATTGATGATGAAGATTTTGTATCACAAGAAAAAGAAAAAATTTTAAAAAAATTACAAACAGAGGCTAATGATGAATGAAGTACAGAAGAATGAGATTTGAAAGAAGATGAATTTAATAATATTGCTGCATTTATAAAAAAGAAAAATGAATTATGTGAAAGTGTTTTAAAAAGTGAGGATGAAAAATTTAAAGCTTTACCAGATAATTTAAAAACAAAAAAAGAGATTGTTGATTCTTGTAATAGAGTATTAGGTGATAAAGATCGAGATCTTAATAATATTACAAATGACTTTGAAAATCTAAAAACAAAGATAATTGAAGATTTGGAAAGTAAAAAAACAGAATAGAAAATATTAAAATAAATTAATTAAAATAAAAAAATCAGTAGGTATTATTAAACAACTACTGATTTTTTTATAAATAAGTATTTAATAATATTCTTAATTTTAATATAAACACAATCAATTAAAATAAAGAAAGAACTAATCTTACCAATAAATAAGAAAGCATAGCAACTATTATAGCAACCAGACAAGATAGAGCTAATTTTCATCATTTAGATACTTTTCATTTATCTCATCATGCTGTAATTAATTGTATTCAAGCATAAATTAATACAGCCATAGATATTCAAGCAATAGCAAACCATAAATTTGCATTAATAGTTTTTACATAATCCAAAATATTTGATTCTTCTGTATGAACTTGTGTATTTTCTATATTTAAATCATCTTCTCAATTTTCCATAGGTAAAAATAATTTAACATTATCTATAGCATATACTCACAAAACAGGAACTAAACCAATTAATCATAAGATAACCATAAATATATTTTTTTTAAAACCTTTCATATTGAAATATAATAATGTAAATTAATTATTTTATTTATATCTAAAATGTACTCTTTGATATAGATATAACCAATGTTATGGCGGTTACACTAAATAAAGCTACCAATAATCATATAAATAAGTTTATTAAATCTTTTTTTGCTCAAGCTGATTTATAATCATTTCATTTAAACACTTGTAGCATAAATTTAATACTATAAAATATAACCATAGTAACAGATATAACTATAGTAAATTTTAAAATAATTTTTACTACCTTTACGATAACAGGGGCTCTTTTATAAAATCAGTCTCACCATGAAAATGTAGAAGATTCTCTCAAAACAGTATGTCAAACTCAAGATTTATCATCTCAAAAATCTATAACAGAATCACGCTGTTTAGCTGGTTCAAATATACAATTTAACAAATCATCACCATTTCAACAATCAAGTCAATAACAAAAAGATACTAAAAATGGCGCTACTAATACAAATAATACTGAAAATATTTTATAAATTATTTTTTTCATTATTACAAATCTTTTAATAAATCATCAGCTTCTTTTGAATCTTGTTCCATAGTGTTTTGTTCACTACTCCTAATTTGTGAAACTCTCTCATTGTAATTAGCAGCATCAAATTTCATCTGATATTTTGCTCTAATTTCTTGTTTTTTCTGTTCATATTTTGCTTCAATTTCAGCTATTTTATCTCTCTCTCTGGTTAAAATATCTCTAAGTTTCTCTATTTGTTCATGATTCATCATTGGAATTAAATTAAACCAATTTTGTTTCTCTTCGTTTTTTGCCAAAGATCTTGATCTTAAAATCAAAACAGTCAAATCAGGTTCTGTTTCCAAAAAATTATCAGGGATATTTAGTTGTCATGCTAAAGTCCATAAATCTTGTGGTAATTTTTGTTGTACTAGTTGCAAATTTGTCATAATAATTTTTTATTAATATTTAAATATTTTTTTATTTTTATAATGTTGGATCATTTAACCATTCAACATCTTTTGGATCTATAATTCAATTTGACAATAATATATCAGAATATTGTTTCATAGTAATCATTCAATTACTATTTGATGTAGATATAATGTTGTCTAATTGATTTATATCTTTTTTCTTAATATTATTTTTGATAGAGTTATTATTAATCATTAGTTCAAATAATGCTACTCTATTTTTTCAATCTTTACTTTTTACTAATGCTTGTGATTGTACTCAAATTAAAGCATCTCATAACCTTTCTGCTATACTTTCTTGTATATCTGAAGGGAAAAATCACATAAATCTATTAATTGTATTTGATGCTGAATTTGTATGTAATGTACTAAATACTAAATGTCATGTCTCAGCCAACTCTAAAACAGCTGCTGCTGTTTCTGTGTCACGTATTTCTCAGATAAACAAAACATCTGGGTCTTGTCTCATAGCTGCCTTTAAAGCATTTCAAAAAGATCGTGTATCATGTCCTATTTCTCTTTGAGAAATCAAACATTTTTTTGGTTTAAATACATATTCAATAGGATCTTCAACTGTAATGATATTTTCATTTCTTGTTTGATTAATTTCTTCAAGCATTGAAACAATAGAAGTAGATTTTCCACTTCCAGTTGGTCATGTTACCAAATACAATCATTTTTTCTTTTTCAAAATATTATCTCTAATACTTTTTGCCACATTGACTAGCATAATATCTTCCATTTTCATAGGTGTTTTCAAAATTTTTCTCATAACAACTCAAATTCTACCTGTTTTCAAAAAGGCATTTACTCTATATGCTGTTAAATCCCTAGAAACATAAGCAAAATCTGCTTCTTTATCTCACAAGAATTTTTCATATCTTTGAGGATTTCATTGAAATAGTTGTTTCAAAATGATTTCCATTCATTCTGTGGTCATCATTCCAGCATCTTCTCTCTTCACAATTTCTCAATTTAATCTATATGAAATACAATCTCAACTAGATAAATGCAAGTCAGAGATATTGGGAGTTTGCTCTATTATGGGCAATATTTTCTCTATATCAAACCCGTTATTTATCATGGTGTAAAAGTTAGAGAATAAAATTTTTACACTTCTATTATAACCAAAAAAGATTTTTTTGTCAAATTTTTAACAACTTTTTTTTAATTTAATTTGACATTTTTTATAATTAATAATTAAAAATTAATAATAATTTTTCTCAGTTCTTTCTTGGTTTTTTTATAATCTGGTAAAAATTTTTCTACTTCAGCCCAAAATTTATCAGAGTGATTTTTGTGTTTTAGATGACATACTTCATGCACAACTACATATCTAATATATTTTGTAGACAAATGAACCAAATTTATATTAAACATTAATTTTTGGTCAAAACTACAAGATCACCGTTTACTTTTTGCCTTTCATACACGAATTTTTTGATATTTATATCATAATTTCTCACTATACTCATCTACCAACGGTGTGATATATTCCAGCAATATTTTTTTTATTTCTTTTTCAATATTTCATGAAATTTCAGATTTTTCTACAGTTTCTCAAAACAAAAGTACACTATCTTCTGTCACAACTTGTACATGGTTATATTTTTTGTGTCTTTCAACTAATTTCTGTCATTTTTCCAAAAGACTATTTTTAAATTTTTCATTAAATTTCAAAAAATACGGAATTTCTATAATCAATTTTCCATCTTTAATTTTTGCATATCAATTTAAGTTGTGAGTATATATTATTTCAGTTTCCATAATACAGTATGCTTTATTTATTTTTTACAGTAATTCAAGAAATTAATTGTTGATTAATGTAGTATAAACACCAGGAGATTGCTGACAAATATAATTATTTATCTCAAGCATAGTGAGATGAGTCATGAGAGTATCAGCATCTAAATTGGTTTCATTTATCAAATTTGACAAATCTAAAGCTCATTTATTTTTTATTGTAGAAAAAATTTTGTTTTCGATTTCAGGTAAATCTACTTTTTGGGTATCTTCGATTGATGGGAGTTTTTTGAAATTTTCAGCAAAAAACTGGGAGAAATTTACTACAATATTTGCTTTTTTATCTGAAATAAGCTGATGGATTCAGATACTAGTCTGGCTAAAAATATCGTTTGGAGTCACAAAAATAGGTTTATTTTGCTGATAAGCAAAATCAGCAGTAATGAGACTTCACGATTTTTCTCAAGCTTCTGGTAAAAATAATAAATCACTCAATCAGGCAACAATACGATTTCTCTGTGGAAAACTGTATTTTGTAGGGACAAAATTTATCTTGTATTCTGACAAAATTAGTCATCAATTTTGTACGATAGTATCTACAATATAACGATTTGGTCATTTCAAAAAATGATGAATACCTCATCAAAGTACTGCAATGGTAGGAATTTTATATTTTACAGAAAACGAGTGACAAAGCTGATCAACTCATTCAGCCATACCAGAAATAGTAACAAAATCATAATTTTGAGCCACATCAAACATGTTTTGAAGTACTCTGAAAGAATATTGGCTAGGTTGACGAGGTCACACAATACCGAGTATTTGCCTATCCAAAAGTGATAAATCCCCGATATAATGCATAATATACGGAGTATAATTTATATTGTGAAATTTAGGATGAAAATCGGGCTGTCACATAATACAAGCTTTTATGCCATTTTTTTCAAAAATTTCCTGAGTTTTTTGCAGGTCATCCAAGGAAACATTAAATTTTGAAGAATCTAAATTTTTTAGTTCTCAATATGTAATATTTTCATCAGATGAATATAATAAAACTTCTGGATTCATATTTATTTATTAAAAATAAAACTTGTCATAAATTTCTTTTACAAATGTTTAAAATTTTTTCAATACTTTTTTTGACTAAAATAAAAAATATACTATTGAAAATGAGAAAATAATAGATATATAAAGGCGAATTAAAATTTTTTTGTATAAAAAATGAGAAAGACACGATTGTTTGCGATCATATTTTTGTTACTAATTTCATGATGTTCAAAACAAGATGAAAAGATTTTTTTGTCATTTGAAGAGACAGAAAATATTGCTTTGGAAAATATTCATTTTTTGTTAGATGAACACAATTCTCTTTTTGAATTTCCAAATTATACAACTCAATGTGATATAAATTCAGACGACGATAGTATGAAATTGGATTTTGATTTTTCTTTTTCATGATTTTTAGATACCAAAAAAAACGAGACATTGGATATGTACCCAAATATTTATTTTTTTGATAAAAAGAAACACACTGAATTTACTACATCTTGATTGATACAAAATCTTTATCATGAAAACCAGTATTACACAAAACTTTCAGGATTTTCTATTGATATGTGAAAATGAAATTATGAATCAAATTTACGATATATGATAATAAATAATTTATCAGGAAAACGAATAAAATACGAGTCGATAAAATTTAACAATACGAGAGAGACACAAGAAGATATAAAATTTTTATTGAATACATTGTCTTCTTCAAGTACTTTTGAAGATATAGAACAGGTTTCGTATGAATGAGATAATGCATACAAAGTAGCCATAAAACACGATATTTTAAATTTCATAAAAGAGCAAACAAACATAGAAATTACCGATTTTGATTGATTGTTTATCATTAGATCTGACGATCAAGTAGATTTGAGAGTAAATAATATGCAAATAACATACAAAAATAACTTATGAACAAGAAAATTTACAGTAAATTGAATTATCTGAGAAGATAGTTGAATTTTAAATATCTCAAAAGGTGAAGAAAAAGTAGAAATTACATTTGAAATGTACAAGAAATATACAAAAGTAAATATTTCAAAATCAATAAACTTCAATCCATTGTGGGTTTTTGATGTAAATATATCTAAAACTCAAAAAGACAAATCAAATAAATTTAATTTGAAATGAAATATTCAAATTTCTCCAATATTAATTTATTGATCAGACCTTGAAAATGATTTGGAAATAAACATAAAGTGTCTTTATGAAAATTTCATTTTAGATGGTTTAAACAATACAGTACAAGAACCGGATAGTTATGTATTATTGGACCAAATACTTTGAGATGAGTTTTCAATAAAAAATTTTATTTGAGATAAATAGATTATGTGAAAGAATTTTAAGACAAAAAAAGTAGGAGAAACAACTTTTAACGAAAGTACAAAAAAAGTTACATTTTGATCAGTATTAAAATATATAATAGTGGTTATATGTATTTTAGCCGTAATTTTTTTGTGAGTTTATTTGGTTAAAGCCGATAAAATAAAATTTCCATCAATATGAAAAGCAACAGTAAATATAATCAGTGAGAAATTTGGAGAAGAAATGCAAAAAGATGAATACGGAAACGTAAATGTTTTGCTAATATGAGTTTGATGAGATGGACATCAATGATGATATTTATCAGATACTATCATAGTAGCATCACGAAATCAGGAACTTTGAGCTGTAACTATGATATCAGTACCTAGAGATTTGTATGTAAAAGCTACAGGATATGTATGAAAAATAAATTGATTATTTGCTCGTGGATATTGATACAACAAAGAAAAATCTATCACATGATGAGTAGAGGCTCTGGGATGAAAAATAGAAGAAATGATGTGATTTGATATCCCTTACTATGCAGTAGTAGATTTTCAATGATTTAAAGAAGTGGTAGATACTATATGATGAGTCGAAATAAATGTGCCATATACAATCCACGATACAACATATCCAGATGAACATCTATGATATGAGACATTTCATATTTCAGCATGATTACAAACAATGGATGGAGATACTGCTTTAAAATATGCTAGATCTAGACATACCACATCAGATTTTTCTAGGTCTCAAAGACAGCAAGAATTGATAAAAGCTATCATAGAAAAAGCTCTCCAAAAAGAAAACATCACAAATTTAGACACTTTGAGAGAGTTGTATGATACATACACAAGGATGGTAAAAACAAATATTTCATCAAAAGAAATGATAGGAGCTGTAAAATATTTCTCAAATCCTCCAAAAATATTTTCATTCTGACTAAATACATATTGTACATATTCTTCATATAAACTCACAGATGCTTGATGTTTCTTGTACAACGGAAATAGAGATGCTTTCAATTGATTATCTGTGATTATACCAAATGGTGGAACAGCATCAAATGTGTCGTTTTATGATTACATAAGAAACTTTGCTTCATTTGTATTACATGATCAAAAGTACCTAGTAGAAAATCCTAGAATTATAGTTAAAAACGCAATAGACAAATCATATGCATCAAAGAATGGAAAATCTCCTACATGATGGGCGATGAAAGTAGCCGTAAAGATGAAAAAATACTGATTTAATATAGCTGGAACAGAAAATTCATCAGAACCTTTTGAACAGACTACAGCTATAGTTTATTGACAAGAATATTCTGGTACAATAGAAACATTGCAAAAATTATTACCAATAAATGTAGTCAAAACATGACAGATTTTGACACCTGAATTAACATGAGAAGATATTTATTTAACTGAAGAAGAGATCCAAGAGCAACAAGATTTGTGATATGATATGGAGTTGTATATTTGAAATGATTTCATAGACTACTTAAAAGAAATACCATTTAGTTATGAAAAATAAAAATGCTACCACAACAAGTAATAAACGATAGAGAAAATCTATTGAATTACGCAAAATCTCTGTGAATTCCTGTAGAAAAAATAAAAGACGAACACGCTTTTTTACAAGCATTTGTCCACAAATCTTTTGCAGCAGATTTCAAAGAAATCTGAGATCACAATGAGAGATTAGAATTTCTATGAGATGGAATTTTGTGAGCTGTGATTTGTAAATTACTTTTCCATGATCATCCAGAGATGGAAGAATCTGGTATGACTTTGTACAAGATAGCATTGGTAAAAGAAGAGACCTTGGCAATGGTAGCTAGAAACATCAAACTAGATGAACAAATCCTCATAAGTAAATGAGAAGAAAAAATGCAATGAAGGAAAAAAGACGCAATTTTGTCTGATGCTTTGGAATCGTTAATTTGATATGTTTTCATAGATTTATGATACGAAGAAGCTGAGAAATTTGTAAAAAAATATGTATACTCTATGTATGATGTAGTAGATAAGAATCCAGTAAAAAGTTACAAGACTATGGTACAAGAATATGTTCAACACAACACAAAACAGACTCCAGTATATGTAGATTTTGAAGAAGTAAAAGATAGTAAATGAAATGTCACAAAATATAGATCAGACCTTACAGTTTGATGAAAAAAAGTATCAGAATGATTTGGTACAAATAAAAAGAAAGCACAAGAAGACGCGGCAAAAATTTTCTATGAATCCACAAAAAACTAAACTTTTTCTATTGAATTTGTCAATAAAATATTTACACAATACATATTGTTTTTTTAGTTATTTTATGTTTTTGAAAAATGACAAAGTGATTTAGTTTTGTAAAAAATGTATGGCTTTGGATAGCTATTGCTGTCGTTTTAGTTGCAGGATCTTGGTTAGTTTTCTTGTGAAATGCCAGATATTCTGAAGAATTTACGAGCTGAGTAACGATTTCTGTTTTGTGAGATTATTCAAGTGACGAACAAAAAGCTAATATTGAGAATTTCTTGAAAGAAAACGAGTACAATGATGCTCGTGTATACGTAGATTTTGATGATGAAGTTACTACTGTAAAAATTCAAACAAAAATGGATGATGATTCACAAGTATCAGAATTATCTACAAAATTCAAACAATATTTGATAGATCAAGAAATTATAGAAAGTGAAGAAGATATTACACAACAAAAGGTTACATGACCAAGTGTATGATCTTATATGAAAAAAACTACAGTTAGAGCTTTGATAATAGGACTTATATTTATCGTAATATATCTATTGATATCTTTCGCTACTATTAGAAATTACATATCACCTGCAAGTTTATGATTAATTGTATTGATTACTATGGTATTTGATATTTCTTTGCCAATATGAGCATATGGAATTTGGATGGCAATGAGCGAGACAATACAGATTGATACAATATTTATCATAGCATTACTTACAATTATGTGATACTGTATCAACGATACAATTGTAATTTTTGATAGGATTAGAGAAAATTTGATAACTAAAAAATCTTCAAAAGATATGGTTTATTGAGAAGTTTTTGAAAAGAGTATCAGAGATAGTTTACAAAGATCAATAGCTACATCTATCTCTACATTATTAGTAGTAATATGTATGTTTATATTCGGTACATGAGTAATCAAGACATTCTCATTCACAATATGAGTTTGAGTAATATTTGGAACATTCGCTTCAATATTCCTAGCTGCTCCAATAGCATACTTGCTTACATGAAAATATAGCAAAGAAAAAGGAAAATTCTAAATAATTATTACAATAATTTTGAGTCGACAAGCAACCCCTCACCCCGATTTCATCGGGGAGCTCCCCTATCAGGGAGCTAAAGTTTTCTCCCCTGACAGGGGGAGCTGTTCGCGGAGCTAGTGGGGGTTGTTCGTCGACTTTTTATTTATAAAAAATACATGAAATTAAATCGATACGAAGATAAATATTTTTATTACTTCCGAAAGCCATGTGGAATTCCTAGTACATACGGTAAGGAAAAATGTTTTCTCGATTATTTAATTCAATCAGATGATAAAGACATCAAAGCAATTGTTGAATCGCAAAAAGAGTACTTTTGAGAACAAGAAGAATACGGTTTGGTAAATAGATTAGATAATGATACGACAGGACTACTTTATCTAGCAAAAACACCACTATTCAAAGAGCGATACAAACAAGCACAAAAAGATTGAAAAATAGAAAAATATTATATAGCAGACGTCTATGGAAAATTTCCAGAAAATGAAAAAATAATTTCATACCCGATAACTCACCACAAATTTTCTACAGATCGCATGGTTGTGTTTTCAGACACGAAACAAACTGGGAAAATCGACACAAAAAGGATACAAAATGCAAAAACATTTGTACAATTTCTTTATTATGATGAAAAAGAAAACACATCGACTTTGCTCGTAACAATTTCAAAATGAGTTAGACATCAAATTCGTGCACATTTATCAAGTATATGATTCCCTATAGTCTGAGAGAAAATATATATTAAGACACCTTCAAAAGAAGACCTACATTTGTACTCGATTTGAGTGAAAATTAATTAAAATTTTTGTCTACATCTTTTCATATTATTGAAAAATTTTGTCTACAATATTTTTTATCTATAAAAAATTTTTGGAGTAAAATTTTATAAAAATTTTTTCAAAATCAAAAAAAAATTTGGAAAAATCAAAAAAATTTTTCAAAAATATTTTTTTACAAAAAAATCCAACGATTTTGCCAAAAATATGAACGATTTTTCTTTTTTCGAGCCGAGTTTACAATCATACAACGCACACCAGCACAAAGACCGGTCTTATAATATATATGGTTTTGAGCCAAATCAAAGTTTTGATTTGCGTTTTTTTGAATCCTCGGAAATGAAAAATCTCGCAAAAAATTTTTTCGATCGAAAAATTCACTACTTCGTATAATTTATTCACTGTTTGGTAGAATTTATTCACAAATTCTATGAATTTGTGAATAAATTCTTGGTTGGAATTTTTGTGTTGAAAAATTTGACAGGAAAAATTTTTTGATTATAATTTCACTGTTTCATAGAATTTATGAATTTTAAAATTAACTAAATTTGTGAATTATGGTCCATCCATGAAAAAAAATTATAGAAGAAATAAGAAATAGGAATTGGACACAAAAACAATTTGCAATTTTGGTATGAAAGAAAAATAGTGAGGTTAATGAGTTGATCAAATGAAAAAGAAATATTACAATTCAGCGAGATTATATTCTTTCACAAGTTTTGTGAACTCCTGAAAAATATTGGATCAACATGCAGACAGATTATGATTACGAGCAAATGAAACAAAAAATAAAAGAAGAGAAAAATAATATCCAAAAGTTTGAAGTGGTAGAGGAGGTTCCAGAGGATAATATTCAAGAGATTGTAAATGAAGACACAAAAAAAGAAAACATTGTAGAGTTGTGAAAAACTTCAGATGAAAAAACAAAAGTTGATCGTATCGAGCAACCACAAAACAATGCAGATGAAAATTTACAAGAAAATAATTCAACTGAAACAATAGTAGAAAAAAAGTCATCTGATGATGTTTCAGAAGAAGAAAAACAGCAGAAAAAAGAAGTAAAAAAAATATTTATTAATTTCTAGATAAGTACTTGTATTTAGTCCTCCGTAATGGAGGATTTTTTTATACAACCCCTAAATCTAATCACTATTTGGAGAATTTTTGAGTTATGGCAACAAATCTCCCCCTACCCCCTCTTTATCAAGAGGGGGATATTACCCCCTTGATAAAGGGGGTGTCCGACCCCGTAGTACTACGGGGGAAGGGCGGGGGATTTGTTTACATAAAATTTGATTTTATTACAATCCCTTTTTAAAAATTTATTGTATATTTTTTTCAAAAAATTGACAAAATCAATTCACAAAAATAGTGAATTTTTGAAATACAAAAGTTGTCGATGTTGTCGAAGTCGATAGAGGATTTATTAAAAGAAAAACCAATTATAACCTAATAAATAATTGTGTTGACAACCTTTGGTTATCGACAGAAATTTTCGTAAAAATGATGTCGACAAAGGGTGGAAATAAATTCACAGAAATAGTGAATTTTTATCATGTAGACATATTGATAACTGTATAAAAAACAAATACAAAAAAGGAGTGATCAATACGACCACTCCTAGAAATCCGCGATTCTTTGGGCTCATATCTCCAAAAAGCTGTCGATAAGGCAGGTCAGCTCCTCCATGAAGTACTCGGCGTCGTCCTCGTCTTGGACATCGTCCAATTTAAATTCAGCACCGGCTTCAAGCTTGGCCAAGAAGTTGTCGATCCTGGCAATGGCTTTGACGGCTTCAGGATTGTCGTCTGAGCAAAAGTTCTGGATTTCGGCCTTGCGTGCCTCAAAATCTTCGCGTAATTTGTCTGCAATCTCTCCACTCATGGAGAAAATAATCTTTGCTGTGCTCATAGCTTTTTTTGTTTTTTTGAAGTTGTGTTAGTTTTTTTAAAACAGAATATAATATAACAAAAATATATGAAAAGTCAACATCTGTTAAATAAAAAAAACCGGGAAATCCCGGTAGAAGATTATTCAAGTTTTACCTTGAATGAGAGTTCGTTGCCATCGATTTTTACAATTTCTTTGACAACCTTTCCATCAAAAGTTTGTCCGATTGTGATAAGATTTGCTTCACTTTTGGTTATCGTAGTGATTTCGCCAGTGAATTCGTTCTTTTTCAAATGAAAATCGGGACAAACATCATCAGTTTTGAGGAGGTAATACCCATCTTCCTGCTCTTCCAAGAAGAAATTGTACCCAAACTTAGGAAAGCTAATCGTATTCATAGTAGTGCGATTTTGTTTTGATGGTATTATAGTTATTTTGCTAATATAAACAATGAAAAATTTAATAAATATAAAATATCTTGAAACTGCAAAAATATTTGATACCATACAATAAATTTATTTCTTTATTTGTCGATATGTGAAAAATAAATTTAGCGATGGCTGGAGGTGGTACTTGATGACACGTATTTCCTGTAAAAAGTATCATAGAACACATAAACAAACATCCAGAATATAGCCAAGAGATATCAAAAATAATTCGATTTTGAGAAAAAAATTCATTGGAGAGTGAAATATTCGACAAGATATCGACAACGAATCAGAATTTATTTTTTCAGACGATAGTATCTGGGAAATTCCGTAGAGAAACACCATTAAAATCAAAATTAAAGAACGTTCGCGATATGTTTAAATTCTGTGGATGAATAGGTCAGGCAATTCATTATCTGAAAAAATATAAAATTGACGTAATTTTCTGTAAATGATGATATGTAGCTTTACCGGTTGTCTTTGCATGAAAAATCCTAGGAAAAAAGATAGTGGTTCACGAATCAGACGTACATTCAGGACTTGTAAACAAAATTGCAGCAAAATTCGCAACCACAGTTTTCACAGGTTTTGATAATGTTTTACCTAATTCTGTCACAGTTTGACAGATATTGTCAGATGATATAGTTTCACATGAAAGTATAAAGAATATCCCAGTGCACGACAAGGTTTGAGAGGAATTGACAATGTCAGAACAGTTGTTTTACTCTGATCCAAAAAAGACACATCTGCTTGTCATGTGATGATCTCAAGGTTCAAAAAGATTGTATGAAAACCTAATTGAATCAATGTCTGAAAATAAAAGCGTATATTCAAATTACGAAATATTTTTAGTCCTTTGAAAAGAGAATCAGGATTTGAAATCAAAGTTTGATTCATTTAAAAATGTACATACTTTTGATTTCGTTTCCCAGCATGATATGGGACTGCTTTTGAAATTCTGCGATGTTTCTCTCACGCGTGCGTGAACTACATCACTCGCAGAACAAAAACTCTACAATTTAAAAATTGTAATGGTACCAATACCTCGAACTCACGATCAGTATGATAATGCTAAATTTTATGTCGAACATTATGATGATATTTTGTTAGATTCCAATGATCCGAACTACAAAGAAAATATGTTGTCTATATTCACAGAATATCAAAATTTCAAAAAAGAAAAAGTGACAAAAGACATTTTGGCAGAAATTTCAGTAGCAAAAGATAAGATAGTAAAGGCATTGATTGGATAATCTGATTTTATCAAATGGTTTCCGTCTTAGTTTTAGTGAAGTTATTTTTTTGTTAAGAGAAAAACCAGCTTTGTGTAGACAAATCTCCCCCTACCCCCTCTTTATCAAGAGGGGAAATGAGCAGGATACCCCCTTGATAAAGGGGGTGGCCGAAGGCCGGAGGGGTTGCAACAACAAAAAAAAGACCCACTTTCGTGAGTCTTTTTTCTATTTTAGTTCGATTGGGAACTATTTAGATCTAGAAACAATCCTTAAAGCATCCATTTTGTTTTCAAATACAGGACTAACAGCCAACAATCCAGGAACAGTTGCAGGAACTGGTGTTGTCTCGAATGATGTTATGTATTTTACATTCGTTAAGTTAACATTATATGAAGGATTATCTATTGAAGAGTCAACAGAATACAAAATATCAAACGAATCATTCGTACTAGTTATCAAGAAATCAGATACTGTTGCTGCAGCATTCATACATCGTTTTTCAGAAGCAACATAATCGCTTTCATTTCAACCAAATCTTGCTTTACATGCAGAAGTACTTGCAGTTGTTCCTAAGTATTTACCTAACCATCTATCCTTATTAGATAATGTAACAGATAACTTAGATAAATCAGTAATGTTTGTTGAAATCAATTCTGCTGTTAAGTCAGTTACATATACATTAAGATTATTTCATTGAGCATCTTTGTTGTTTCATTTATCAATAGCAAATTTTATTTGTGATAATGTTTCTGAAGAATCAGCACCAAGAGTTGCTGTAACAGTTGCAGGAACGATATCGAATGTTGATGTCTCTGTTGCTGCTATTGCTTGATTAATAGCTGTTACAGGTTTTCAAGTATTAACTCATTCCAAATCATTTAATTTAATGTTTGTTACGATAGCATCTCTTTCAACTTTTCAAATCTTTTCATATCACATTTCGTTTGTTTCAATTTCCAAAACTAATTCTGTTGCTGTTTGAGGTATGACAACATTAGAAAGATTTTGGAATTTTATATCTGTAGCAGATATTTTTGTAGTAGTTGCTACAACTTCATCTCATAAATATAATTTTGCAGATTTTACAGATTCATTTAATTTTGTAGCAGTAATATTAACTATAACTTCTCAAACACTTACATCTTCATTTGTTGCTTTTACATCAACAGAGAATACTTTCTTTGATGTTCCAGCTAATATTGATTTTTCTTTAGCATTATCTTCATTTGTTGCATCTGGAGTAACAACCAATGTTCCACCATTTGTTAAATCAACTGTTCTTCAAATACCTGTTGGAATATTGTTTATAGCTGTTACTTTGTTGTTTTCATCTCTAGCAGAAGCTGATTGAACCTTAAAGTTATATGATTTACCAGCATTTGCTGAATCATTTACAAAAGAAGCTGTAACGATAAATGTTGCTTTTCCATCTGTATCTATCTCATAGTTTCACATTTCAAATTCAACCAAACCTGCAGCTGATATTGTACTAGTTGATTTTATAAGATTTGCTTCATCATCAGCAGAATCTTTATAAATTTTTAATACACTTACATCGTTAGTTGTTATTTTTGCAGGTACAGTTGTTTCATTTCATTCAATAACAAATTTTTGAATCTTTAATGAAGAACCTCATTGTGCTTCTACATCAAAAGACAATACAGTTACATCATTTGCTCCAACAACTCTTGTTATATTAGACAATGCATTAACTGTAGCTTCAGCTGATGATGTTGTTCATTTCCATCATTTCCATGTTAATGTAGTTGGTGTTATATCACCTATAGTATTTTCATCACCATCTATAATTTTAACACCACCTACAGGTAATTTTAAAGTAAATGTATTATCTACAAAATTTGCTTTAGCTTCAACAACAATAGCATCTGTTGTGTCACTTAAATCCTTTATGTTTGTTTGGATTCTAAGTGTATTTTTTCATTTAGCCAAAGACATTCCTTGTTTTGTAGCTTTATAAGTATCAGAACCTGTATCATATGCTAATTCAAAACTTCATCCGATAGTATCGTTATATACAGTAACTGTATCAAAAATAGCTTCGTATGCAGCCTTTTTACTTCATGCTTTAGTTGTAACTAATGCATTTTTTACATCTAAAGCAAGTGCTAATGTATCCAATTCAACATCACTTCCATCTGTTACATTTATTACTAATTTTCATAATACAACATTATTTCTATTGTATCTTGTCTTAGTAAATGTTGGTTCAACAGAAGATAATGTGATAGCTCATGCTTCTATAGTAACTACATTAGTACCAGCTGTTCTAACTATGTCTACTGCGTTAGATACAGCACCAAAAGCTGTTACATGAATATCATTTTCTACCTCTAATTCTATATTTTTTGTAACACCATCTAATATTTCAGCCTTAACTTCCATATCAACAGTATCACTATCAGCTAATGTATATCCATTATCGTTTGTAAATGTAATATAATCTCATGCTGATTTTGCTGTTGTTGCAAACAATTCTCCATTAACGTATAATGAGAAATTAGCTAAATCAGAAGTTGTCTTTGTTGTTCATTTGTTGTGGAAAGTAATACTTGTCATAGTAATATCTTGTTTTGTTGCAGATGTATTGTTGTTTTCCAATTCAAATCTTGCAATACTTGCATTTTCTTGACCAACTTTTACTTTACTAGATACAACTGAACCTGGGTTTACCTTTAACTGTGGAGCTGCTTGTGTAGCTACAGTAAATGTGTTTCATTTAGCTGATTTAATATTAACTTTTTCAGCTGAAGAACCAACCTCAATTGCTTCAACAGAGAAAGTATCTCATGCTGTAGCTGTAGTTGGTACAGAAACT
>Ga0310786_10002265_pt1 | contig 29690 bp, 25 predicted proteins | sample AusTroGonzalo_MG_FD_203881 | JGI IMG/M metagenome (GOLD analysis project Ga0310786, IMG submission 203881) | Bovine rumen microbial communities from tropical cattle in Woodstock, Queensland, Australia - Gonzalo_03 (v2) (version 2) | ecosystem: Host-associated > Mammals > Digestive system >...
AAGGCGAAGAGAAGGATCAATCGTCTCATCATAAATCAATATTAGGTGATATTTATTGTTTGATTGCTTCCAAAAGCAGTGCATGTTCGAAAGGAATGACCAGGACCGTCTTGTCCGAAGCCTTGACGATGCCATGGTCCACATGGTTGTAGTAGTCCACAATCCGGTAGTCGCAGCCCGGCTCCAGGCCACGGAGTTCCACTTTTTCCACTTTCGGCCCGCAGGTATAGAAGGCATAGTTTATCACGCCGTCCTTGCGGATCACGTAGGTTTCGGGGAAATCGTAGCCCACATCGTAGAGCCCCGGGACGAATTCGCCCTCAGAGAGCCGCTTTTCGGCATAGATGGCCAGGGCGTTCTTCAACAGGGCCTCTTTCTCGGGCGTCAGCAGATAGGAGTGTTTCACATACGGGTTGTCCTTCGGCCAGGTGAACTTGGTGCCGGGAACGGCGCCGATGCCCAGCTGGGTCGGGAAGTCGTTCTCGTTGTCCGACAGCTCGATGTGGTCGCCATAATAAGCAGTATGGGGTGCCAGTGCGCGGAGCACGTAGCCTTTCGTGCGGATCTGCCAGCTGCTGCCGGGATCCGAGGAAACCGTCTTGTTGACATACGGGAGATGATACACGGAGAAGCAGTCGCCGCAAGGGCAGAACTGCAGCACGGCGTGCGGCTTAACGCCACGGGCCGTCTCGTAGATCATCTTGAAGAAGGTCGGCAGTTCCCGGACGTCCTTCTCCGGATCGTCGGGATGATGCGCGGGATTGTAGTCCGGCGCGACGGCGTTCATGTGCTGGCCGTCGAGCTTGAGGCCGTCGAAACCCCAGTCGCCTAGGAATTTCTCCACCAGGGCTTTCTGCTCCCGGACCACGTCGGCGTCGACCGGCGACAGGTACCAGCTGTCCCACCAGGTGATGTCCTGGGGTTTTCCGTCCTTATCCAGGATGACGGACTGCGGATATTTCTTGAGGAAGGCGGAACCCGGATCAGCCGCCAACGGCGCCCACCACAACTCGGCCTTGAGGCCGTTGGCGTGGAACGCATCGACCATCCGCTTCATGTCGGCATCGCCGTGCGGGAAACGCTCCGGCGTCAGGTCCCAGTCGCCTTCGGCGATCTGGTAGCCATCGTCAAGTGTGGCCCATTGGAAGCCCAGTTCCTTGACTTTCGGCAGCGTGCCCAGGATCTCGTCGATCGTGAAGCGGCGCTCATAGCCCCAGGCACACCAGGCCGGATCGAAGGCGGCCGGCTCGCTCTCGGGCATCACGACACCCTTGACAGCCAGGAGATTGGAATAGTTGCGCAGTGCACCGAAGCAGTCGCCGGTAAACACGGAGATAAACGCTTCGCTCGGGGCCAACGTTCCGCCCGGATGCAGCACTACGGGACTATCAAATTCGCGAACGATGCCGATCGAAGCGAAATCATCGCCTTTGTTCATGCTGACAGGCAGGCTGAGCAGCTCCGGATGGGTTTCGAGATGACCGATCATCACGCCGGCATCGCGTCGCCACAGGCAGACAGCCGGAACGCCTCCGCCATAGTCCGAGTTGTTCATGCCCATATAGTTCTGCTGGTAAAAGCCGTTTTCGACCGGCAGGATCCAGTCGGCACGGTCCTCCGTGGACTGGCCCTGGAAGGACCAGAAGGCAGGCGTGTCGCCCGCGGCATTCACCTGCAGGTCGCACACAGACCAGCCATTCACAGCCACATCCGCGTCAGAATCATTGACATATTCGACACGGACCACCAGCGTAGACGGGAAGCGGTCATAGGCCGTCACCGTGACGGTCCGCACGATTCCCTCGGCCGACTGGCTTTCCAGAACAAGGGTACGGCCTTTTCCGAAAGCGTCGCTGTCCATCCGTACGGAGGATCCGGTCGGGGTGAAAGCGACCTTGGCGCCATTTGCGGTCAATGTAGAAAGATCCACAACGTCCTTCAACAGCGGAGTCGTGGCAGAAGCCGCCGTGATTTGCAGTGCACCGTCTTTTCCCGCGGACACCGTGAGGTCCCCGTCCGACAGCCCGGTCTGGCAGGCTGCCGGAACGAGAAGGACACTCAGGACCATCCAAAACAACCTAAAACAAGTTTTCATAAATCGAGTTTCATTCCGAAATGATTCCAGGCAGCCTCCTGCACGGCGGCCTTCGAGGTGAAGGCGCCCGTGCCGCCGGCGGCGGTGGTATTGACCGCCCCGGTCAGGTTGCCGATGCGCTGGCATTCTTCCAGCGGCTTTCCCATGACGTAGGCCGCCACGAAGCCGGCATCGAAGCTGTCGCCGGCGCCGATGGCATCGACCACCGACTTGTTGAGCATCGCCGGCAGGGCATGCTGTCCTTCGGGGGTGACCAGCAGCGAGCCGCGGGTTCCCATCTTGACGACCGTCACGTGGGCGAAGGGCCGGATGGCTGCGACGGCGTCTTCGACGCTGCTCTTGCGGGTAATGGCCATCAGCTCCTGCTCGTTGGGCATGAATACGTCGACCAGCGAGAGAATGCGCGCATAGTCGAACTCCCAGGTCTCGGCCGGGTCGAACTGGACGTCCATCGAAAGCGTGGCGCCGCAGTCCTTGACCAGGCGTACGATATCATAGAGGTCACGGTGCAGGTTCTCCTGCAGGAAGACCGACGAGACATGTACGTGTTTCGCTTCCCGGATGATTTCGGGCCGGATATCCTTCAGACCCATGAGGCTCATCGCACCGGGATAGGTGACGTTGGCCCGGTCGTTATCGTAGTTGAGGATGGCGGTCAGGCCCGTCGCCGCATGGTCCACCTCGATCAGGTTGGACGTGTCGACATGGCGCAGCGCCAGCGTTGACTTTACCACATCGCCGAAGCTGTCCCTGCCTATCATGCCGATGAAGGAAACCCGGGCGCCGAGCGTCGCGGCGTTGGCGGCGAAGATGGCGGTGGAACTGCCGAGCGTCAGGGTCATGTCCTGCGCGAAAATCTCTTTGCCGATTTCAGGAAAACCGGCGATCCGGTTGAGCAGGAGGTCGACGTTCAGCTCGCCGATGGCCAGGATATCATACTTTTTCATTACAGTAAAGCATTAAGGCCCACCAGATTGAAGGCCACGTAGTATTTGTCGATAGCCCGCTCGATGTTCGAGAGCACGATGCCTTCCGCATCGATGCCGTTCAGGGCCAGGTTGTCATAGAGCATGCGGCGGGCAGCCACAGCTTCGGGCTTCTGCCAGATATAGCGCGCACCGGTCTGGATGAGCCAGCGCTGGCGGTCGGGCGTGATGGAGTCGAAATCGTCGGGAGACTCGTTACCATGTACCCATTTCTTCCAGCGGCCCGATTCGATGACCAGCCGCTTGAGAATCTCGGTCATGTGCGAATGCATCGGCACGCGGCCTAATGCATACAGTCCGTCTTCGGCTGCCTCCAGTTCTTCCAGTGCCAGGTATTCCGACACGGTGAACTCGGGTCCGACATTGGCGGCGCCCATGCCCGTGAGAGGATATTCTTCAGGATTTTCCACGTCATCGGTATAGTGTCCCTTGATGAAACTGCCGTAGCGGGCTACCGTGGAGGTCAGCTGGCGGGCCACTTCAGGATCGAAGAAGGTCGTGTGCAGGTCGGTGCCCACCTTCCCCACCACGAAGCACGGCCAGGCGTCGGAGCAGCCGTTCTTCGCCAGCCCTTCCTTGAGCAGGCTGAGGAATTTGTTGAACACCGACATGTCGGCCAGGCCACCGTGTACCTCCTCGGTACCGACTTCGTAGGCGATGGGGGCCATGCCCCGCGCCTTGCGGAAATTCTCGATATGGGTGATCAGTTCGATCGTGCGGGCGGCGACCACTTCGATGTCGATGATCTTGCCTTTGGGCAGGAAACGGTCCACAGTCGGGTCGACGTGGATCAGTTCATAGCCGGCCAGCAGGGCCGCCTCATAGGAACGCTTGACGCCTTCCATCGCTTTTTCGTACGGCCACATCTCCAGGGTCTGGATATCCTTCAGCCAGGGACCGCCATGGTCGATGCAGGCCAGGAACGGGCCTGTGTAATGGTTGCGGGCGGCTTCCACTTTCATCACGCGCACGAAATCTTCCTGCGTCATGCCGGTATAGCCTCCGTCGCAGTCCACCTGGTTGAGGGTGGCAGCGAACAAGATCGGCGCATTGTTGCGCCGGGCGGCACGGAAGGCCGCCTTGATGACTGCTGGAGAGTTCGGGCACACTGCAAGCAGTGTCATCGGCTTATGCCCCGTTGCGACCAATTCCCCGATACGGTCCAGCAGTCTTCTCAATTTGGGAGTTTCATCTATGTTCGTTATTGTACTCATTGTCTTTCGTTTTAATTATTTTTCATATTCATAAATCTTCACGCCGCTGACGACGCGGGAGATCGTTCCGCGGACCGACGGCGTGTCGGGGTTGAGACCCTTGGAGAGCGAAAAGAAATAGCCCAGCAGCTGTCCGGCCAGCACATAAGGCACATAGCGGTATTCGCCGGCGGCCAGTTCTTCCGTAAACGGCGCGTCGATCTCGAAATCGATGGCGTCGGTAATGCCCGAAGGCTTGAGGGCGACGATGATCTGGGCGGCCGGACGGTTCTCCTGGCTGACCTGCCCGATCAGGTCGTATTCGTAGCGGCGGGTGTACGAATCGTCGTTCAGCAGATAGACCACCAGCGTCCGTTCGTTGATTACGGCCTTGGGACCGTGGCGCAGGCCCATGAACGAATCGAACGAGCACATGATCTGTCCGTCGGTGAGTTCCTGCAGTTTGAGGTGGCACTCGCAGGAGATGCCTTTCAGCGGGCCTGAACCCAGAAATACGGCCCGGCATATATTCTTTTCCGTCATGCGCTGGAAGGCCGCCGTCACGTCTTCTTCCAGGAAACGGGCGGCAAAGGCGGCAGCCGCTTCCAGGCGTGCTTCCTCAGCCGGAAGCGTGGCGATGTTCTTGCAAAGCAGGCAGGCGATCAGCATGGAGGAGAAACTGCTGGTCATGGCCAGGCTGCGGTCGTTCGTGCCGTCGGGCAGCACGATGGCCAGGTCTTTTTCCGGATCGGCCTCACGGGCCAGACAGCCCTCAGGGTTGCAGGTGATGATCAGGTGATGGGCATCCTTACAGAACTTGCGGGCAATCTGGTAGGCCGCGACGCTCTCCGGGCTGTTTCCCGAACGGGCGAAGGAGATGAAGAGCCGGTCGTCCGGATTCAGGAAAGAGGCGGGCGCCGAGACGATGTCCGTCGTGGCGACCGACCTTGCGCAACTGTATCCGTCGCTCGTGAAAAGGCAGGCGGTCGTATCGGCCACGAAAGCCGAAGTGCCCGCACCCGTGAGGACGATGCGTGTGTCCTTGTTGATGCCATTGACGGCAAAGAACCGTTCGACGTCAGATTTCCGCTTACTGATCACCCGGTAGGTCTCCCGCCACATCTGCGGCTGGTGAGCAATTTCCCGGATGGTATGGCAGTCAAATGTAATCATATGTATAAGGTGTTTTGTTTCGCTTTGAAATGGCCCTGGCCATCCTCGATGCAAAACTAACAAAATATTTATCTTTCGACAAATTTTTTACGCTCTTTTATTATTTTTCGTAAATTTGCCGTCGAAACGAAGGATTCTCCCGAAAGTTTTTGTTATTTTTTGAAAATTTTGAAATCTAAGTTTTTGCATTGAAAGAAAAAGTTGCTATCTTGCAGTCGGATTTAGGAAAATGAAGGAAATCTTTCAAAAAGAAACCACAACTTTCGGAACATTACACCTTTATATATTATGAAAAGAAAATATTCCATCGAGGAGCGGAGAAGCAAGATCCTGAACATGCTCCATACAGAAGGCCGTGTTTTCGTGGGACAGCTCGTCGACACGTTCGGCGTATCGGAAGTATCCATCCGGAAAGACCTTGCGGTCCTGGAGGAACGGAAATTGCTGGTCCGCGTGAAAGGCGGCGCCATCGCCCTCCATCAGCCGGGCGACCTTGACGACATGTCGATCAGCAGCAAGCAGCAGCTGCATACGCGCGAGAAACAACTGATCGGCAAATACGCCGCATCCATGATCAACGATGGCGAGCGGATCATCATCGACTCCGGCACCACGACGATGGAAATAGCCAAGAACCTGGACGCCTTCAAAGACCTGACTATCATCACCAACGCGCTGGACATCGCCATCACGCTCAATAACTACGGCCGTTTCACCGTCATCGTGCTGGGCGGAACCATGCGCTCGGTCTCCCACTCGACGGTCGGCATGATCTCGGAATACGCCCTGAAGAACATTTTCTGCGACAAGCTCTTCCTGGGCGTCGACAGCATCAGCATCAAGGACGGGCTTTCCACGCCGAGTCTCGAGGAAGCGAGCCTCAACCAGGCCATGATCGGCGCTGCCAAGGAAGTGGTCGCGGTCTTCGACTCCAGCAAATTCGGCCGCCGGACCTTCGCACACATCGCCTCCCTCGACAAGATCACCTCGATCGTCACGGACAGCCATATCTCCCCCGAACTCAAAGAATACATCGAGAAATCACACATCACCTTACATATTGTAGACATCGATCAATAAGTTCCTGAACCATGACCGAGAAAAAACACAACTGGCTGCTCTATGCACTGATTACGATGATAACCTGGGGCATTTGGGGTGCATTCTCCGACCAGACCACCCTCCCCAAGAACCTGGTCTATGTCATATGGGCCCTGAGCATGGTTCCCTGCGCCATTGCCGCGCTCTTCAACATCAAATTCAAGCTCGACACGCGCCCCAAGCCCGCTCTCCTGAGCATGGCCGTGGGCCTGCTGGGCGCCGGCGGACAGCTGGTGCTGTTCCTGGCCCTGGACTACGCTCCGGCCTACCTGGTAATGCCGATGATTTCGGTGGCGCCTATCGTGACCGTGCTGTTGTCGACCATTTTCCTGAAGGAGCGCGTCAGCCGGCTCGGCATCCTGGGCATCGTCCTGGCCTTTGTGGCGCTCGTGTGCTTTGCACTTCCCGACAATACCGACGGCGGCGCAGCCAAGAGCTGGATCTGGATTGTCTACGCCTCGGTTGTGTTTATTTGCTGGGGTATCCAGGCCTTCGTGATGAAGCTGGCCAACAATTCCACGCCGGATGCCGAGAGCGTGTTCGTGTATATGACCATCGCGGCCGTACTGCTGATTCCCGTGGCCCTGCTCATGGGCGACGGTTCATGTATCACCTCGCAGGGCTGGGGCGAATTGACCAAGGTGTTCTTCGTCCAGATCCTCAACTCCATCGGCGCCTTTACCCTGGTCTATGCCAACCGTTACGGCAAGGCCATGATCGTGGCGCCGCTGGCCGATGCCTGCGCCCCGGTCATCATGTGCGTCATCTCCCTCATCCTGTACGCGGCCGTCCCTACGGTCCCGCAGGTCATCGGCATCGTGGCCGCCATCAGCTGCGTGCTGATTTTCAGCCGTGAATAAGCCCATGCGACAGCTCTTCCTCCTTTGTTTCGCGCTGCTGGTGGCAGCATCTTGTGCCAGTTGCGTCGATACGCAGATCCCCAAGACCATTGCGCCTGCCGAAAACAAAGAAAAACCTTCCGGCAAGCAGCCCGGCAACCATAAGAACAGCATGCCGGTCATGGGCTCCTGCCAGGTAATCAGCACAAAAGTCGAAGAGTTGTCCGGCCTGTGCATGAACCAGGATACGACGGGCTTCTGGGCCGTCGGTGACGAAGGAGACCTGTGCCAGGTCAGTTTCTCGGGCATCGTCACCCGTGTGCTGCACACCAGACTGGATTTTGAAGGCGTCACCATCGACCCGGCGACGGGCGACCTGTATGTCGTCGTTGAGGGCGACCAGATGGTCTGCCGCATCGCGGCGCCCGCTTACAACACCATCGACACGCTCTTCTATGTCCAGGAAGCCGTAGATGAAGATTTCGACAACAACGGGCTGGAGGGCATTGCCTGGTACAAGGACGGACAGCTGTTCGTCGGCAGCCAGGAAGACGCTCTGATGTGGATCTACAAGACCGACGGCACGATGGTCCGGCGCGTCAAGCTGACCGGCGAAACTTCCCAGATCGAGGAAGTTGCCGGCCTGTTCTACGACGCCAAGAAAGACTGGCTGTGGGTCACCGACTCCGATGCCGGTAAACTCTTCATCTTTTCGGTGGGAGAATTCGATTTGCTGGCATCGTACGACGTCGCGTTCATCGACAACGCCGAATGCATCTGTGTCGACCGCGCCCACAACTGCGTGTGGGTAGGCAGCGATGAAGATTCGCCCAGACTCTACAAAATCAGTTTTTCGTTCTGAGTCCGGCAGAATCTGCTTGTAGGGGTTTTTTACTATCTTTGCAGGATAAAAGACCTATACGATGAAAAAGACTATCCTTCTTCTGCTTGCCTTTATATATATTATGCCGACGTTTGCCGACGAACGGGATCGGGCTGTCATTGCGGCGTCGGTAGACGACCGGGTGCAGCTTGAGGTGCTTTCCCGCGTGGGGTATGGATTCCATATCGTGAAGACGCCGGATTTCAAGCCCGCGGTCTGCGGCGGGTTCTTCTTCAACGTGATGCAGCTGGATGTCTTTCCGCACCCGAACCTGGGCCTGTCGCTCGGCGTGGACTGCGCCTTCAACCGCTTCACCTCCAAGACTACCGAATTCTACCTGGACGCCGACCATAAGATCCAGGCCTTGGATTTCAGGGATTATTCCGTTCCCGTGGGTTCCAAGCACAATGGCGGTTTCAAGTACTTCAGCTTTCACGCGCCGCTGATGGTGCGGGGCATACTGGGCGACTTGAAAGTGTCTGCCGGTGGAGAACTCGACATCAACTTGCCCGGCACGGCCTATTATTCCCATACGGTCGACAACCGCACGACCCGCGTATCCGAGACAAAGGCAAAGCTCAATACCTGTTCTTTCGCCATCGTGGCCAGCATCACCTACTGCGACATGGGTTTCTTTGCCAAGTTCTATCCGAAAGCCACCTCGGTTCTTCCTTCCGGCAGCGTCTCGATGAGCTACTGGACCATCGGTTTCATCTACGGCATGTAATACTTGTCGGGGCTCTACCCACCTTTCTCGTCATGCCGGGCTTGACCGTTCCCGTCATGCCGGGCTTGACCCGGCATCTCAGAACCGGCATCTCAGACCCGGCCTCGAAAAAATTTTTTGAAAAAAGTTGCAAAAATATTTGGTTTATAAAATAAACTACTTTATCTTTGCATCGTGATTCAAAACTGAACCGGTGCGCAACGGGACGGAGGCGAATCCGAATGGCCATTCATTTTTGGCTCCCTGCGCAGGGGAGTGATTGTAAAACTTGAAAAACCTTACAACAATGGAAAACAACTTCTCAGCAGAAAACAGCCTCCGCCTGATTACGGAGACCATTGAACGCAGCCGCCGCACGATGGCGAAGAATTCGGGCAAACCGATGATCCTCTGGGGCGTCCTCGTGGCCGTCACTTCCGTCATCATCTACTTCCTCTGGTCGAAGACCGACAATCCCATCTGGAATCTCCTCTGGTTCGCCATGTCCGCCATCGGCGGCGTCGGCACCTATATGATCGGGCGCAACCGCGAAAAGACGCCCGCCACGGAAATCAGCCGCATCCTCGGCAAGATCTGGATGTGGTTCGGCTTCTTCGCCACCGGCTTCTATGTCATCCTCTGGATTGTCGCAGCCATCCGCTACACAGCCGGCATGGACGGTATTCTCCGCGTCGACATGACGATGCTCATCCTCATGATGATGGGGCTCTGCGGCGCCATTTCCGGCTCCGTGATGAACCAGAAGGCCGTCTCCATCTCTTCGGTCCTGGCCACGGCCCTGTCCGTCATCTTCCTGCTGCTGATCCCCGACGGATCGCCGCTCCAGATCCTGACCTTCCTGATCCTGGGCGTCTTCGCCCTGATCATCCCCGGCCTGATCCTTCAAAACAAAGCAAAAGCCTGAGCCATGCCCGAGAACGGTAAATTCTTCAAGCCGCTTGATCCCCTGCTCCACTCGGAGCTTCGCCTGGCGGTGATGTCCATCCTCCTCGACGCAGGCAGCGCAGACTTCGTCTACCTGAAAGCAGAGACAGGCGCGACATCGGGCAACTTGAGCGTGCAGCTCGACAAGTTGCAGCAGGCTGGCTACATCGAAGTGACAAAGGGATTCAAAGGCAAGATGCCGCAGACAGTCTGCAGCATCACCGACAAAGGCCGCGATGCATTCGCATCGTATGTAGAAGCCCTCCGCAGCTACATTTCACCGGACAACCGATGAAAAATGTTGAAAAAAATTTGGGAGTGTAAAAAAAGTTCGTACCTTTGCATTCCCAACGCGGAAATAGCTCAGTTGGTAGAGCACGACCTTGCCAAGGTCGGGGTCGCGAGTTCGAGTCTCGTTTTCCGCTCAAAGATAGACAGGACAGCCTTCAGGTTGTCCTGTCTGTCTTTTTGGGCAGTACCAGTCTCTCGGACTCGCGGCCCCGAAAGCCCCTCCTGAGGAGGGGTTTGGGGAGGGTCAGAAATCAATTCGCGAGCATAACCCGCGCCCAGCGCGGGTTTCGAGTCTCGTTTTCCGCTCCACTATCCCACCTAAAATCCAGAATACGGTATGAATATTGCGATGATTTACTTCATTATGAATTATATTTATTGCATAATGCCATAAATATATTATTTTTGCACGCAAAACAACAATACTATGGCACAAGTATCAATGACCGTTAGAATGGATGCTTCTCTCAAGAGCGCTTTCGATTTGCTCTGCTCTCAATTCGGCATGAGCGCCAATACTGCTATGATCATCTTTGCCAAAGCCGTGGTCCAGCGCGGTAAAATTCCTTTTGAAATCCGTGGTGACAAGGCAGCTGCCGCCGAAGAAAGCGAAGGTCTCAAAGCCTTCCGGGCCATTCGCGCCATGGCCGATGCAGGCGCTTTTCCCGAGATGACACTTGATGAAATCAATGAGGAAATCCGGCTGGCACGGGAGGGCAAGTGATGAAGATATACGCAGTCTACGACACAAACATTCTCGTATCGGCGATGATTTCAAAGCGTACGGACACGTCTGTCGTTAAGGCGTTGGAGGTTCTTTTGTCCAATGAAGTCACGCCCTTGTATAATGATAAAATCATCGCAGAATACAAAGAAGTGCTCCATCGCGAGCAATTCAAGTTGCCTGAAGAGATGGTCTCCAAGATAATCGGTCAGATCGAAAAGGACGGTATCGCCTCTGAGCGCGTACAAAGCAACGTATATTTCCCTGACCCGGATGACGTGGTATTCTATGAGGTTGCTCTTTCGCGAGAAGATTCCTTCCTGGTTACCGGTAACACCAAACATTTTCCGAAAACGCCCATTGTAGTGACACCGGCGGAGTTTCTGAAGATTATCGGGAAAAATTAGTCATGAGACCCAGGTCGGGGTCGCGAGTTCGAGTCTCGTTTTTCCGCTCACAACATAACGCCAGCCCTTTCGGTTGGCGTTTATTCTTTATCTAATTGGGGTTGCGCTAAATGCGGAAAGTAGCGCACGGGTACCTTTCATGACAGACCCCACAGTGCAATGACGGCGGCAGTTATCTCCCGAGCAGACCGGACGCGCTACCCGTCGTCACGGGTCGCTCTGCAGCCGACAGGCGCGGCAGACGATTACAATTACTGAAATAGCGTTGCAACGACAAACCTAATCCCAAACAACAACTGACACTATCTTATACCTCCTCCCATACCAGAAGGGGCTGACTCAATTCATTAAGCGGCAGGGCAGATTGGAAAATATTCCTCAAAAACAACACCCCACCCACACCTGTGAATCAAAACATTTTATATCTTTGTAAGGTCCTCCGGGACAAGACATAGATGAAAGTGTTTTCGCTTTTATCCTTGCTCTGAAATCTGGACAATTTCTTTGCATCAAGGATAGGCAAGCCCATTCATCACTTGTATGGCTGTCTACGCCCTTCTGGCGTACTCCATACGAGTGTGGGGTGTTGTTTATTTGATGCAGGGCAGTCCAGAGCCTCAGAGCAGATAAACGATTTGCTCCACACTTTTTTGTACCATTAACACCATTCTTGGGGCAGGGATGGACAATTATTTTGATCACATCTACTCCTATCTCCTATGAAACAACCGTATAAAAAACCGCAAAGTTTTGTCATTGTACTGACATTTGAAGGGATTGTATGTGGAAGTCCCGAATCGGGACAAAGTGAAAGCATTAAGTATGAGGATTTGTTTAGCGAATAATTACCTAGAAAGATGATGAAACAGTTCAGTATACTATTTGTACTTTTGACAACCTTGTGCTCTTGTCAAGCCATAATGGTAAATGAAATTAATGATATATCAGAGGGGGTTCATAATGAAGAGTTTGTAACTATTAGAGCCACCTTGGATAATCCAACAAAAACTGTTCTTGACAGCGATATGGAAACTGTTCTTTGGAAGCCATCAGAGACAATAATGGTATTCAGCGATGGGGCTTCGGCTGTTTTTACGTCGACAAATAATTCGAATACAACCACTGCCGAATTCAATGGAACAATTGCTGTAGGTTCAGATATATTTGGCGTTTACCCTTCTACGGGAGCTACATTCTCTGACGGTCATATTAATACAACCTTACCGGGAGCCCAAATAGCTCAGGTTGGTTCTTTTTCGGACAAGTTGTTAATTACTGCTGGCCACTCTAATGATTTGAATATCAGGTTTTATAATGTTTGCTCTGGTTTACGCTTTACTCTTGAACAAGAAGGAATAAGAGCTGTAACAATTCAGTCATTAGATGATACACCAATGGCTGGAAATATCGCGATTGACTTTGGTGAGGATGGGAAGCCGTACATTTCTAACATTACAAATCCCAAAAAAGAAATCACGGTTTTTGCGCCAGATTATGGGGTATTTGAAACTGGGGAATGGTATTATATAGTAACTCTTCCTGGTACTTTTTCATCTGGAATAGCTTTTTATTTCTTTGATGGATATAGTCAAGGCTCTCGAATTATTAGTAATAACAGTTTCACATTTAAGAGATCCGTATTTAAACAAACTCAAAAGCTGGACAGTGGCGTTGAATTGTCTGAATGTTCACCAGCTTCAGATGAAATTTGGTATGTGAGCAGAGACTGTGAAACAGCCGACATTTTCTTTGATGGTATGACAATGCAGAGTAATACCTATAAAAATGGAATTGGGGTATATAAAGCGACAACGAATTTTACAACGATTAGTGGTGGCTTAAGTAATAGATTGCTTAGCGTAATCTTCCCGGAAGGAGCAACAGAGATATCTAATTTGTACAATTACTCTGGCGGGATACAGGCAGCCATTGTTCCCAGTACGGTTAATCGTCTTGGCGCAGGTGCATTTCAGCATTTTAATAGCAGTATCATTTTCAAAGGTCCTAAGCCGTCATTTAATCCTATTTCGGACGATGAAGGCGATCCTTATTATGCATGTTTTGAGTATCAGACGAGATTATTAGTGAAGCCGGAGTATTATAGTAGTTTCCTATCCATGCCCAATGACTATATGAAAAATGTGCAGTTATTAAAACCCGTTCCAAATAATCAGATATGGTATATTACCACGGATGGTAATGTTTATGAACACCATTCACTCGCGGCAGATCCTTCGGATTGTTTTGATGCCAATATCCTTTCCAATACTGTGAGTGATGGCTGGGGACGAATAGTCTTTGACAATGATATACATCAAGTTGGAGACAACGCATTTTATGTGAGTACTAATCTGGAGCAAATATTTCTTCCTAATTCAGTCCAAAGCCTTGGTCTTGCGTCTTTCTGCTATTGCTCGTCCTTAACAACAGTTTACTTACCGAAAGGTATACAAACAATTGGGGCTGATGCTTTTGGAAGTTGTGGATTGCTTAGTCGAATAGTGATACCTGAAAATGCCAAATTCCTTAGTCAAACCGGTTCGGGTTGGACGACGGAAACCAATGCGTTCAACCTATGTACAAGTTTAAGACAATTCTACTACAATAATGAATGGACTAATATGATAGTTTATAATAATACGCTTATATCTGTGGCTGGTACTACCACCTATCTGTCCATTTCTTGTAATAGGATTGGTAATCGCGCAGTAGCCAACTGTCCAATCAGCCGTCTAGACATGCATTGTAAAGAGATCGGAGAATATGCTTTTCTCAACTGCACAAATCTTACAACTCTTTCTATACCCTCTGAGTGTACGAGAATTGATGCGAATGCTTTTTATGGCTGCAATGGATTAAACTCAATAACGGTGAACTCAACGACGCCTCCAGTTGGAGGTGATAATATGTTTTATAACACTAATAACTGCCCTATATATGTTCCTGCAGCAAGCGTCAACGCCTACAAGGCAGCACTATACTGGAATGCATATGTAGATAGAATCCGAGCAATCCAAAATTGATTATCTCTATTGATACAGTACAATGAATTCACCTCGGCCAACCACCGGGGTGAATTCTTTTATAGCATTGTCCAGAAAGATTGTTAACTTTGCAAAAAGCGTGAGCGTACAATGAGCGAGTCAATCATCAAGAAGATCGTGGAATACTTCGCGACAAAGCCTGTCGTGAAGGCCTATCTGTTTGGCTCATGTGCCAGAGGGGAAGATGGTCCTGACAGTGATGTGGATATTCTGGTCACTTTTGACAAGGAGGCTAAGGTAAGCTTGTTCGATCATCTGGGGATGACCTATGAGTTACAAGACCTTTTAGGCAGGGATGTGGATCTTGTAACAGATGGAACGCTTCTTCCTGCTATTGCTCGTACTGCTGAAAAAGATAAAGTCCTGATCTATGAGAGAGCCGGTTAAAGACCCTGCCAGACTGGAGAACATAACGCCAACCCTTTCGGTTGGCGTTTATTCTTTATCTCATCGGATTGGCGCGAAAGGGACCGTTCATCTATCTCATACCTTTCGCGGTAGGGAATCTGGCGATTTTCCAAGAAATGTTGCCACGAAAGGGGAAAAGCGGCGCACGGATACCTTTCGTGACTTACCCCACGGCGCAATGACGGCGGCGGTTATCTCCCGTCAGCGGCCTGCGGGATAGAGAGGGTCCCGCAGGCGCTGCCAAGGATAACCGCACATTGCATCCATCAAGTCGCGAAACAGTTTGGCGGGGCGTCGTCTCCGAGTGTAATCGTCAAGCGCGAGAACCCGTCTCAGGCGCACTGAAACAGCGCTAGCCGCGCTCGGTCTGCTCATCCAAAGCAGACTAAGCGCGGCATGCCCCGCCACAAGCCATTCTGCGCAGGCACACCGCGGCAGAAGATTACATTTATCAAAAGTTAGAATATTACGCCCATCAGGTTCTGTCGGTAATCCAATGAATCACCATTCACGAAGAACGGCAGCCCATGTGGCTGCCGTTGTTTTTATCTCATCGGGCTGGTTTTGTCAAATATCCCTTCGCCAGAGGAAGAAGTAGAAGCCGAGAAGGAAAAGATACAGGGCGACGGCGAAGAAGAAGGCGAAGGCCATCAACGGCTGGGAGACTTCACCGATGCTCATGATCGTGTACATCGTGCAGGCGTAGATGGCGATACCAAAAATAAGCGTGAACAACAGCAAAGGAACCGAAATCTTCTGCCGGCCTTCTTCGATAGCTGGTTTGTTGAACCTGTTCATGGCATAGAGGAACGTCTCCGCCAGGAAAAGCGGAAGGTCATCCCCGGCATGAAGCGATTTCAGGCTCTCTCTTTTGGCGGCGGGAATGGTGACATCCTTGTCGATCAGGACACGGAAGGAATCCAGCAGATCCTCTTTCATCTGCGGATTGATGTCCCGCGCAACTTCCGTGCGGAAATATGCGACCACGCCTTTCACGACCTCAGGATTGGCTGTGGCCAACCTGATGTCTTCCGGAACCGGCAGGACTCCGCGCAGCATCCGGCCCAGCGTACCTTCCTTCTTCAAATCTCTTTTCTTTTCTTCCTCCTGGGAAGCAACGACATCCTGTCCACAGACAGAATTCAGCAGGAACAATGCAGCATCTTCCTTCTCCGAATGTTTCATCAAAGCCGGACGGATCGCATCTACATAAGATGCAAAACCAAGTTCAGTCATAATTTTAACTCCTATTATTGTTTAAAATACTCGCCTTCGGGACATACAAAGTTAATGATAATCTTGAGATTACCAAACAAAAAGCGCCATCAGGCGCTAGCGGAGACCGGGCAGGGCAGGCCTTGTGAAATTGCACCGCGAAGCAGCGTGAGCGATAGCGAACAACGTCGTAGCGGCGGGGTTCGGGGCAGAGCCCCGTCACTAAAAGCGATGCCCGGTCAAGCCGGGCATGACGGGAGGAAAAGTCAGGATTGACGAATGGGAAGGACAGCGGCTAAATCGCGGCTTCGAACTGGCGGAGGAAGCGGATGTCGTTTTCGAAGTAGTTGCGGAGATCTTTGACCTGCCACTTGAGCATGGCGATGCGCTCGATGCCCATGCCGAAGGCGAAACCACTGTAGACGGTCGGATCGATCCCGGAAGCCGCGAGGACGTTCGGGTCGACCATACCGCAGCCCAGGATTTCGAGCCAGCCGGTGCCCTTGCAGATATTGCAGCCCTTGCCTTTGCAGATGTTGCAGCTCACGTCCACCTCAGCGCTCGGCTCCGTGAACGGAAAATACGACGGCCGCATGCGGATCTGCGTGTCGGCGCCGAACATTTCCTGTGCGAAAAGCAGGATGGCCTGCTTCATGTCGGCGAACGAGACATTCTTGTCGATGTACAGGCCTTCCACCTGATGGAAGATGCAATGCGCGCGTGCCGAAATGGCCTCATTGCGGAACACACGGCCGGGGCAGATGACACGGATGGGCGGACGCATCCGCTCCATGGTACGGACCTGCACCGACGAGGTGTGTGTGCGCAGAAGGATGGGATTGTCCCCTTCGGGCTGCACGAAGAAAGTGTCCTGCATGTCGCGGGCCGGATGCTCCGGCGGGAAGTTCAGCGCGCTGAACACGTGCCAGTCATCCTCGATTTCGGGGCCTTCGGCCACGCTGTATCCAAACTTGCTGAAGATGGAGATGATCTCCTCGCGGGTCACCGAGATCGGGTGGCGCGCACCCAGCTCCTCGAGGTCGCCCGGCTTGGTGAGGTCGAAGGAAGCAGCGGCGGGGCCTGCCATTTCCTCGAGCGTATTGCGCAGCTCTTCGATCTTGGCGGCCGCCGCATTCTTGAGCGCATTGAGCCGCTGGCCGAATTCCCGTTTCTGATCCTTGTCCACCGTCCGGAACTCGTCGAACAACTGCGTGATCTCGCCCTTGCGGCCGAGCCATTTCACGCGCAGCTCTTCGATTTCCTGTTCCTTGGCTGCCTTCAACTCCTGGATGGAGGCCATCATCTGTTCAATCTTCTCGTTGGATATTGCCATGACACTTCAAAAATTATGAGCGCAAAGATAATGATTATCCGCTACCATTCAACAGCCTTTCGCGAAAGCGGCATCGTCATGCAACGCGCACCGCCACCACCGCGCGGCAGCTCCGAACCCTGGATGGTGATGCAGCACTTCGCATAATCGTCCACTTTCTTCTTGCCCGACATCACCTCGCGGGCACTCAGCACCGCGTAACCGTGCCTGTCGAGCTCGTGGAGCGTGGCCTCGTTGCGGGCGTAGCAAAGCACCTTTCCGGGAGCGATGGCAAAGAGGTTCGAACCGCTGTGCCACTGCTCGCGCTCCTGCACCCAGCCGTCCGTCAGGCCTCCGCAGCTCAGGAATTCCAGATCCAGGCCGAGCCAGCGAAGAGCGGGCAGGATGCCCTCCACCGCATGGATGCTGCGGACACGGCCGTCTTCAATGGTAATGTGGACCGTCCTGTAGGAACGGTCACGCAGGATGAGCGGCTCGAAGACCATGCACTGGTCGCGGTCGAGCATCGTGAACACCATGTCGAGATGGATGAAAGATTCCGGCTCGGAAGGCAGCTGCTGCACGATGATGTGCTTGACACCCTGCGGGCAGAGATCGCACAGGCGGGCTGTCAGCGCATCGATGCCGGCCGCGCTGGTACGCATGCCGTTGCCGATGACCAGGATGTCGTCGCGCACTACAAGCACGTCGCCGCCCTCGATGAAAAGACGGCCGCGGGCAGGAACCACGTTCGACAAGTCGATGGTATCGCAGACGAAGGTGCCGCTGAAGCGGTAGATGGCATCCATGATCATGGCCTCGCGGGAGCGGACCTGGTTGGCCATCCGGCAGATCAGGGCATGGTTGCCGATCGTCACCGAGGAGTCGCGGGTGAAATAGAAATTATAGAGCGGAAACAGCGAATAGTAATCTTCGCTGAGGAAAGCCGTGAGCGTGTCTATGCGGGCAGGCAGGCCCTCGATGAGCGCCGTCACCAGTTTCGGCGTCGGCATGTCCATCAGCATGTCGAAACAGGCACCCGCCTGCTCAGCGATGCAGATACGGGAGACCAGGTCGCGCCGTGCTTCCTTCTTGTCGAGCACTTTGGCCAGCAGGTCACGGACCTGATAGACTTTCGCCACCTTCGACAACACACCTTCGATCTGCTCATATTCTTTCCGGGCGATGGACAGGTTCAGGATGTCACTGTAGAGCGCACGCTGCGCCATCCGCGGCGTCATGTTCTCGACTTCGGCACCAGGGGTGTGCAACAACACCGCATTCAATGCCCCGATCTCAGACTGGACGTCAATGGTCAAAGGGGTATTTCTCATGGGATCAGAGATAGCGGTCGATTTTGTCTTTCATCGTCAGGTCGGTGACGATGTCCTTGATCGTCTTGTCGTCGCGGCGGCAAACCACCAGCACGTCGGGCATGTCGACCACCATCATCTGCTCGAAGCCACGGGCCACCACCATCTTCTCGGAGTCGGTCTCCAGGATCACGGAGTTCTCCACCTCGTCGATCATCTGCACATGGGCACTCACCACGTTGTTGTCTTTATCCTTGGGCACCTGCTCGTACACCGAATCCCAGGTCCCGAGGTCGGTCCAGCCGAAATCCGAGAGGAACACCCAGGCTTTCTGCGTCTTCTCCATCACGCCATAGTCGATGGAAATGGCCGGGCAGTCTTCGTAGACGCGGCGGATGAAAGCGGCCTCGCCGTTCGTATAATAAATGTCTTCGCCGCCGCGGAAGAGTGTGGTCACTTCGGGCAGGCAGCGCTCCAGCTCGGTCTTGATGGACTTCAGGCTCCAGATGAACATGCCGGAGTTCCAGAAGAACTCACCGGTCTCGAGAAAGACCCGGGCCAGTTCGGCATTCGGCTTTTCCGTGAAGGTTTTCACCTGATAGGAGGCATGCTCTCCGTATGTCTCGGAGAAGGCCTTGTTGATCTGGATATAGCCGTAATTGGTTTCGGGGCGCGTGGGCTCAATGCCGATGGTGAAGAGGCGGTCGCTGTTCTCGGCGGCCTTGAGCGCGGTACGGATGGTATCGCTGAACTGGGCGTCACCGATGATCAGGTGGTCGGCCGGAGCCACGATGACTGTGGCGTCCGGATTTTTCTTGTAAAGTTTATAGGTGGCGTAGGCCACGCAGGGGGCTGTATTGCGCTTGTAGGGTTCGAGGAGGATATTTTCGTCGGGCATGGCGGGCAGCTGCTCCTTGACCAGGTTGCGGTAGCGCTCTGCCGTGACGATCAGGATGTTCTCGGCCGGCACGATTTGCGCGTAGCGCTCGTAAGTCATTTGCAGGAAAGTCTTTCCAATACCCAGGATATCGATGAATTGTTTCGGGCGGGACTGACGGCTCATCGGCCAGAAGCGGCTTCCGACGCCGCCCGCCATGATGATACAATAATAATTTTGGTTCATATGGAATCTGTTAGTATTTGCTTCGTATCGGATAAAAAGCTTCCGGGATATACTCAATCGTCGTCTGTCCGCCATCCAGCACCACCGAAACCACATCGAACTGCACTTCCTTGCGCACATGCTGCTCAGCGATGTACTGCCGGGCTGCTGCGACCAGATGCGACTGCTTGGCGGCATCCACCTTCTCGAAGGGTTCGTGTTGCAGGGGCGCCGTCAGGGTCTTGACCTCGACGATGTGTACCCGCTCCGCACTCTCCATTACCAGATCGAGCTCCTTGTGCCCGCCCCGCCAGTTGCGGTCGCGCAACGTAAGCCCGTGCGCCAGCAGCCAGTCCAGCGCCAGGTCCTCTCCCCGTCTTCCCGTCTCACTCTTTTTCAAAACACTACTATTTTAATCAACCTAGTTTACAAAGATAACAAAAAAATGGATTCAATGTAAAAATGATTAGTTAGGGTTGAGAGATTCCGGAATGACGAATGAGGAAGTGAGAAAAATGAATTTTTTGGTTGGAAATTGAATAATTATTCGTAATTTTGCAGCGAAAATTGAATATTTATCCAAAACAACCCAGCGGTTATGAATAATCGGCTCGATATTATACAGGAACTGGTACGGAAGGAAACGATCCGGAGCCAGGAGGAATTCATCGGGCTGTTGGCCGCCCGGGGCGTGCATACCACGCAGGCCACGCTTTCGCGCGACCTGCGGAAACTGCATATCTCCAAGCAGCACGACGCGGCCGGCCGGTACCGCTATGTTCTTCCGGAGCCTATCCGTCCATCCCGGGCCAGCCTGGCGCAGAGCCGGGCGGGCGAAAGCATCGTAAGCCTGTGCTTTTCCGGTCAGATGGGCGTGGTCAAGACGCTGCCGGGCTGCGCCAATATGGTCGGTGCGCTGGTCGATCAGCATGAGCATCCCGCCCTGATGGGCACGATTGCCGGCGACGACACGCTGCTGCTGATCCTGCGCGAAGGCGCCGCCCACACGGGTTTCCTGGTTTTCCTGGAAGGGCTCATCCCGGGTATAGGAAGTAAACTGAAATATTAAGATCAAGTATATCTCTATGAACGTGAATGTCATGGTGGCCGACGAACGCCACCTTCCCTACGCAGAGAACGTGTGCCACGAACTCTATCTCTCTTCCCTGGGCGCCAAGATCGGCATCGCCCAGCGTACCCCCGATTACATCCGGGACAAGATCCTCGCCGGCAAGGCCGTGATTGCCCTGACCGACGACGGGGAATTCGCCGGCTTCTCCTATATTGAATCGTGGGGCGGCAAGAGTTTCGTGGCCAATTCCGGCCTCATCGTCCCCGAAAAGTTCCGCTCGCTGGGCATCGCCAAGCGCATCAAGGAGCAGACCTTCCTCCTTTCCCGGAAACTGTTCCCGGATGCCAAGATCTTCTCGATGACCACCTCGGCTGCCGTCATGAAGATGAACTACGAGTTCGGTTTCCGGCCCGTGACCTACGACGACCTGACCGATGACGTAGATTTCTGGAAGGGATGCGAGGGCTGCCGCAACTTCCAGGTGCTGCAGGAACAGAAAAACCGGGTCTGCATCTGCACGGGCCTGCTGTACGATCCGAAAGAGCATCTGGAGATCCACCAGCCCAAAGAGAAGAAGAAAGTCGTGGTGGCTTTCAGCGGCGGGCTTGACACCTCCTATGCAGTGTCCTATCTGGCCAACGAGATGGACTACGAAGTCCATGCGGTCTGCGCCAACACGGGCGGCTTCAGCTCCGAACAGCTGAAAACCAACGAAGAAAATGCCTACAAACTGGGGGCGGCCCATTTCGCGGTCATCGACATCACGCAGGAATACTACGCCAAGAGCCTGAAATACATGATCTACGGCAACGTGCTCCGCAACGGGACCTACCCGATCTCCGTATCGTCGGAGCGCCTGTTCCAGGCGATGGCCGTGGCCCGGTATGCGAAGCAGACCGGTGCCAGGGCGATCGCCCACGGCTCCACAGGCGCAGGCAACGACCAGGTGCGCTTCGACATGGTGTTCCAGGTGATGTGCCCCGGCGTGGAGATCATCACGTTGACCCGCGATGGCAATCTCTCGCGGCAGCAGGAGGTGGATTACCTCAACGCCCACGGATTCCCCGCCGATTTTGCCAAGCTGAAATACTCCTACAACGTGGGACTCTGGGGCACTTCGATCTGCGGCGGCGAAATCCTCGACTCGAAGCAGGGTCTGCCCGATGCCGCCTATCTGAAACAAGTGGAAAAAGACGGGACGGAACTGCTGGAGATCGGCTTTGAGAAAGGTGAGATTTGCAGCGTGAACGGGAAGCACTACGACGACAAGGTGGCGGCTATCCAGGCCGTGGAAGCCGTCGGCGCCGCCTGGGGCGTCGGCCGCGACAATCATGTGGGCGACACCATCATCGGCATCAAGGGACGCGTGGGCTTCGAGGCCGCCGCCCCGATGCTGATCATCGGCGCCCACAAATACCTCGAGAAATTCACCCTCTCGAAATGGCAGCAGTACTGGAAAGACCAGGTGGGCAACTGGTACGGCATGTTCCTCCACGAAAGCCAGTATCTGGAACCCGTGATGCGGGACATCGAGGCGATGCTCGAAAGCAGCCAGCGCAATGTCACCGGCAAGGTGACGCTGGAACTGCGGCCCTGCACGTTCTCGACCGTGGGCGTGGACTCCCCCTGCGACCTGGTAAAATCGAAACTGGGCGCTTACGGCGAAACACAGAGCGGCTGGACCGCCGAAGATGCCAAGGGCTTCATCAAACTGCTGTCGAATCCGCTTCGTGTATATTATGGCAATCACCCTCAAGAACTCCCTTTCGATGAATAACAACGACTGTATCGACCTGCTGCGGAAACTGGTTCACGCACCTTCCGAATCGTTCAACGAAGAGGCTGTCGCAGCCTGGGTTGGCTGGTGGCTCGACCAGAACGGCCTTCCCTATACGACGCCGCAAGGCAATATCGTGGCCACCGCCACAACCCCCGACCCGGCCAAGAAGACCCTGGCCCTGGTCGCACATCTTGACACCGTACCGCCGGCCAAAGGCTACACGCGCGATCCGTATGATCCGGGGACGTCGCCCGACATCGTCTGGGGCCTCGGGTCCAACGACGATGGTGGCAGTGTCGTCGCAATGCTCGCAACCTTCCGCCACTTCTGCCAGCACCAGCTCCCCTGCAACCTCGTGCTGATGCTGGTGCGGGAAGAAGAATGCGGCGGCCCCGACGGCATCAGCTGGCTGTTCGGCCCGCACGGGCCTTTCTCGCTGGCTCCCGGCTCGGAGGGCTGGCTTCCGACGCCCGACTGGGCCATCGTGGGTGAGCCGACCGGCATGAAGGCGGCCACCAGCGAACGGGGCCTGGTGGTGCTCGACTGCGAAGCCATCGGTGTAAGCGGCCATGCCGCCCGGGGCGAAGGCGTCAATGCGCTCTACATCGCGCTCGACGACATTGCACGCCTGCGCAACCATCATTTCACAAAAGTTTCGCCCGAGATGGGCCCGGTACGCCTCAACGCCACCCAGATCAGCGCCGGGACGGCACACAACGTGATTCCCGACCGCTGCCGTTTCGTAGTGGATGTCCGGCCGAACGAATGCTATACCCCGCAGGAAATCGTCGACGAACTGCAGACAATCTGCCAAAGCCGCATCCTTCCGCGCGGCCTCCGCAACCGGGCATCGGCCACGCCGCTGAAGTCTCCCCTGCGCAAAGCCATTGCAGCCCTCGACCTTGAGACCTATTCGTCGCCCACCACCTCCGACTGGACCATCCTTACCTGCGATGCCGTCAAGATGGGGCCCGGCGACTCCGCCCGTTCCCACCACGCCGACGAATACATCCTCGTCAGCGAAATCAACGACGCGATCGACAAATACATCAAATTCATCAATGCATTGGTTGGCTAATGGCAACTCTTTGGAATAAAGGAACTTCCGCCACGGAGGCCGTAGACCGTTTTACCGTCGGGAACGACAGGCAGCTCGATATGCGGCTGGCCGCCTGCGACATCGAAGGGTCCAGGGCCCATATCCGGATGCTCGAAAGCATCGGGCTGTTGAAGGCCGACGAACTCAGCGCCCTGCTCAAGGGCCTCGACGACATTACCGCCGCCGTGAAAGCCGGCAACTTTGTCGTCGAAGACGACGTGGAAGACATCCACTCGCAGGTCGAACTGCTGCTGACTCGCCAACTCGGAGAACTGGGCAAGAAAATCCACGCCGGCCGTTCCCGCAACGACCAGGTGCTGGTCGACATCAAGCTTTTCCTACGCGACGAATTGAAACAGATCCGCGAAGAGACCCTCACCCTCTTCAAGACCCTCCAGACCCTGAGCGAACGGCACAAGGAAATCCTGCTGCCCGGCTATACGCACGGTCAGCTGGCCATGCCCTCTTCGTTCGGCCTCTGGTTCGGCGCCTACGCGGAAGCCCTCTGCGACGACATGCAGCAGTTGGGAGCCGCCTACCATATCGTCAACCGCAATCCCCTCGGATCGGCAGCCGGCTACGGCAACTCCTTCCCCCTCGACCGCGCCATGACCACGCAGTTGCTGGACTTCGACACCCCGGTCTACAACAGCATCGCCGCCCAGCTCGGCCGCGGCAAATGCGAACTGGCCGTTGCATCGGCTCTCGGCAGCCTGGCCCTTACCCTCAATAAGTTCGCCGCAGACTGCGCCATGTACATGAGCCCGAACTTCGGTTTCATCCACTTCCCCGACGAACTCACCACGGGCTCCAGCATCATGCCGCACAAGAAGAATCCCGACGTGTGGGAAATCGTCCGCGGCCGCTGCAACCAGACCCTGGGCACGCCCAACGAGATCGCCCTGCTGGCCAGCAACCTGCCCCACGGCTACCACCGCGACTTCCAGCTCCTGAAAGACATTCTCTTCCCCGCGCTGGAACGCATGCACGACTGCCTGCAGATGACCGACTACATGCTGCATCACATCGAAGTGAACACACACATTTTTGAAAATCCCTTATACGAGACCCTTTTCACCGTGGAAGAGGTCAACCGGCGCGCCCTCGAGGGAACGCCGTTCCGCGACGCCTACCGGCAGGTGGGCATCGAAGTCAACGAAGGCCGTTTCCATTACCACGGGCCCGCCCCCGCCGCTATGAAGGCCTCCGACCTGGGACATACCCATTTGGGCAGCATCGGCCAGCTCTGCACCGAAGCCATTGCCGTCGTCATGAATAAGGCCGCCGCCTGGTAAGCCTATGTTGCGCAAGAAAGCCACCCTGCTGCTACAGGACGGCCGGGAATTCTCCGGCTGGAGCTTCGGGTACGACGGCCCGTCGCAAGGCGAGATCGTATTCTCGACCGCCATGGTGGGCTATCCCGAGAGCCTGACAGACCCTTCTTACAGCGGACAGATCCTCTGCGTCAGCTTCCCGCTCGTCGGCAACTACGGCATTCCGGAAATGGATAAGGACGACCTGGGCCTCTGCACCCGCTTCGAATCGGAGCGCATCCACGTGCGCGGGCTCGTAATCTCCGACTACAGCGAAAAATACAGTCACTGGGACGCCGTCAAGAGCCTGGACGCCTGGCTGAAAGAACAGAAAGTCCCCGGCATCTGCGGCATCGATACGCGCGCGCTGGTGCAGCTGCTCCGCGACGAAGGCGCGAAGCTGGGCGCCATCGTACCGGAAGGTGCATCCTGTCCGAAGACCATCGCCGACCCGAACCTGGAAAACCAGGTCGCCCTTGTCAGCTGCCGCGATATCGTGCGTTACGGCAAAGGAAAGAAACGGGTGGTGCTGGTGGACTGCGGCGTGAAACACCAGATCATCCGCTGCCTCGTGCAGCGGGGTATCGAAGTGGTCCGGGTGCCCTGGGACTGCGATTTCAACCGCATGGATGCCGACGGCATCTTCGTGTCCAACGGGCCGGGCAATCCGGAACTCTGCGCCGCCACCGTCGCGCACCTGCAGGAAGCCATCGCGGGCCAGCGGCCCATCTTCGGCATCTGCATGGGTAACCAGCTCCTCAGCCGGGCCGCCGGGGCAAGCACCTACAAGCTCAAATACGGTCATCGGAGCCACAACCAACCCGTGCGCATGTGCGGCACCGAACGCTGCTTCATCACCTCGCAGAACCACGGTTTCGCCGTCGATACGACTACGCTCAACCCCGACTGGAAGCCGCTCTTCGTCAACATGAACGACGGCACCAACGAGGGAATCCGGCACAAGACCAAGCCCTTCTTCTCTGCACAATTTCATCCGGAAGCCTCCAGCGGCCCCGTTGACACCGAATTCCTCTTCGACGAATTCACAGCCCAATTGTAAGACATGGTAGACAAAACTATACGGAAAGTGCTCCTGCTCGGCTCCGGCGCCCTGAAGATCGGCCAGGCAGGCGAATTCGACTACAGCGGTTCGCAAGCCCTGAAAGCCCTGCGGGAAGAAGGAATCGAGACCGTGCTCATCAACCCCAACATCGCCACCGTGCAGACGTCCGAAGGCATTGCCGACCGGCTCTACCTGCTGCCCGTGACACCGCACTTCGTCGAAAAGGTGATTGAAAAAGAACAGCCCCAGGGCATTCTGCTTTCCTTCGGGGGCCAGACCGCCCTCAACTGCGGCATCGAACTCCACCGGAGCGGTTTTCTGGAACAGCATGGCGTACAAGTGCTCGGCACGCCGGTCCAGACGATCATCGACACGGAAGACCGCGACCGCTTCGTGCGCCGGCTCGACGAGATCGGGGTGAAGACCATCCGCTCGCATGCCGCCGCTTCGCTGGAGGAAGCACGCGCTGCTGCCACACAGGTGGGCTATCCCGTGATCGTGCGGGCCGCCTTTGCGCTCGGCGGACTGGGTTCGGGCTTCTGTGACAACGAGCAGGAACTCGACGCCGTGGCCGGAAAGGCTTTCTCGTTCTCACCCCAGGTACTGGTTGAAAAATCACTGAAAGGCTGGAAGGAGATCGAATACGAAGTGGTCCGTGACTGCTACGACAACTGCATCACGGTCTGCAACATGGAGAATTTCGACCCGTTGGGCATCCATACCGGCGAGAGCATCGTCGTGGCCCCGTCGCAGACCCTGACGAACGACGAGTTCCACTTCCTGCGGAAAAAAGCCATCGACATTGTGCGGCATCTCGGCATCGTAGGCGAATGCAACGTGCAGTATGCCTTCAGCCCGGACGGCGAAGATTACCGTGTAATCGAAGTCAACGCCCGCCTCAGCCGCTCTTCCGCCCTGGCCTCCAAGGCCACGGGCTATCCCCTCGCCTTCGTGGCGGCCAAACTCGGCCTCGGCTACGGACTCTTCGAACTGAAGAATTCCGTGACCAAGACCACGCCCGCCTTCTTCGAACCGGCCCTCGACTACGTGGTGTGCAAGATTCCGCGCTGGGACCTGGCCAAGTTCAAGGGGGTCTCGCGCGAAATCGGATCGAGCATGAAGAGCGTCGGCGAAGTGATGGCCATCGGCCGTACCTTCGAGGAAGCCATCCAGAAAGGACTCCGGATGATCGGGCAGGGCGCCAACGGCTTCGTCTGCAACAAGCCCTACAAGGTGGAAGACCTCGACTGGGCGCTGGAACACCCCACCGACACCCGCATCTTCGCCATCGCCGCCGCCTTCGAGTCTGGCTACAGCGTGGACCGCATCCACGAACTGACCCGCATCGACAAATGGTTCCTCGACAAGCTCGACAACCTGGAGACGACCTACCGGGCACTGGAAGCCTGCCCGTCGCTCGAAGCTGTAGAGTACGATCTTTTCCTGAAAGCCAAGCGGCAGGGATTCTCCGACATTCAGATCGGGCGGGTGTTCCACTGCCCGGAAGATAAAGTGCGGCAGCGGCGCGGCGAACTGGGACTGCACCCCTGCATCAAGCAGATCGATACCCTGGCTGCAGAATTTCCCGCCCGCACCAACTATTTGTACCTCACCTACAACGGCGACAAGAACGACATCTCGCCCGCCTACGGATTCCATACGGTCATCGTCCTGGGTTCCGGTGCCTACCGCATCGGCAGCAGCGTGGAATTCGACTGGTGCGGCGTCAATGCCGTGAATACCCTGCGGAAACTGGGATGGCAGGCCGTGATGATCAACTACAACCCGGAAACCGTCTCCACCGATTACGACAGCTGTGACCGCCTGTATTTTGATGAACTCAGCCTGGAGACCGTCCTTGAGATCTGTGCTGTGGAAAAGCCCTTCGGCGTGGTCATGAGCGTGGGGGGACAGATTCCGAACAACCTGGCCCTTCCGCTCCAGAAAGCGGGCATCCCCATCCTGGGCACCAGCGCCGGCAACATCGACCGGGCGGAAGACCGCAACAAATTCTCACAGGTGGTCGACCGGCTGGGCATCGCCCAGCCCCGCTGGCGGGAACTCACCACGATGGAAGACATCAGCGCCTTCATCGCAGAAGTGGGCTATCCCGTCCTCGTGCGACCGTCCTACGTGCTTTCCGGGGCGGCCATGAACGTGTGCTACAGCGACGCCGATCTCAAGACCTTCCTGGAACTGGCTGTCGAAATCTCGGAAGAGCATCCCGTGGTCATCAGCAGCTTCATGCAGCGCTGCCACGAGCTTGAATTCGACGCCGTGGCCGACCAGGGCAGCATCCTTGTCTACGCCATTTCCGAACACGTCGAATTTGCCGGCGTACACTCGGGCGACGCCACCATCCAGTTCCCGCCGCAGAAACTCTACGGCGTGACCGCCGCCCGCATCCGGCGCATCGCCGCCGCCATCGCGGCGGAACTCCACATTACCGGACCCTTCAATATCCAGTTCCTCGCCGACGGCAACGGCGTGAAGGTCATCGAATGCAACCTCCGCGCTTCCCGCAGTTTCCCGTTCGTGTCAAAAGTCCTGAAAGTCAATTTTATAGACCTCGCCACGCGCGCCATGCTCGGCCTTCGGCCTGCAGCCGTCCAGATCGATGCCTTCGACCTTCCCTACGTGGGTGTCAAGGCTTCGCAGTTCTCCTTCTCCCGCCTCAACCAGGCCGATCCCGTCCTGGGCGTGGACATGTCGTCGACCGGCGAGGTGGCCTGCATCGGTGACAGTTTCAACGAAGCGCTGCTCAAGGCGATGCTCTCGGTGGGACACCGGATTCCGGAGAAGGCCGTGCTGATCTCTTCGGGCAACGCCATCCAGAAAGCCGACCTGCTGCCCGCCTGCCAACTGCTGCATGCACACGGGCTGGCCATCTACGCCACCGAAGGCACCCGCCGTTATCTCGAAGAGAACGGCGTACCCGCCCTTGACGGCGCACAGGCCCTGGATCTGATCCAACAGCACCAGGTCGACCTGGTGATCAACATCCCCAAGAACTTCACCCACGGTGAACTCACGACCGGTTACCGCATAAGGCGGGCGGCCATCGATTTCAACGTTCCGTTGATCACCGACAGCCGCCTGGCTACTGCTTTTATCCGTGCTTTCTGCACGCTGCCCCTGGCTGGCCTTCCGGTCAAGGCCTGGGACGAATACTGACCCTTATAAGTCGATATAATGGCACCATCCGTGGGTATCCTCGGCCTCGCCGAACTGGATGCCCGTGATGTGCTTGTAGAGTTTCGTCGAGACGGGACCGACCGAACCGTCCGGACCATAGCGGAACGAACGCGTGATGGTCGGTTCATCGAGTTTCGGTTTCACGTCAATGTGCGAGATCGGGGTGATGACCACGGCTGTGCCGCATCCCGCCGTTTCCTCAAAGCTCGAAAGCTCTTCGAACGGCACGGGACGCTGCTCGACCTTCATGCCCAGGTCTTCCGCCACCTGGCGGAGGGTCTTGTTGGTTACCGAGGGCAGGACGCTGTCGGACAGCGGGGTGATGTAGGTGTTGTCGCGGATGCCGAAGAAGTTGGACGAACCGAACTCGTCGACATACTCCCGCGTGGCGGAATTCAGGTAAAGCAGCTCGGTGTAACCCTGGTTGTGCG
>Ga0310786_10002267_pt1 | contig 29669 bp, 23 predicted proteins | sample AusTroGonzalo_MG_FD_203881 | JGI IMG/M metagenome (GOLD analysis project Ga0310786, IMG submission 203881) | Bovine rumen microbial communities from tropical cattle in Woodstock, Queensland, Australia - Gonzalo_03 (v2) (version 2) | ecosystem: Host-associated > Mammals > Digestive system >...
TCCACCTCTTCCCATTCCGAACAGAGAAGTTAAGCCCGACCGCGCCGATGGTACTGCCCCGACGGGTGGGAGAGTAGGTAGCCGCCGTCTTGAAGAGAGGGTTCCCTGCGGGGAACCCTTTTTTGTTCATAATTTATAGTACAGTACTCAATAGTGAAAAAAAGAAAAGGATAAACGTCTATTGGCGCTTATCCTTTTATAATGTTGCGGAGGCTAGACTCGAACTAACGACCTTTGGGTTATGAGCCCAACGAGCTACCAACTGCTCCACTCCGCGATGTTTTGCGGTGCAAAGGTACTACTTTTCTGCAATATTGCAAAGTTTTTTACGATATTTTTTCGATTTATTGGTTGGTTATTATATTTGTGTTATTTTTGTAGCAATTTTACTATAAGCTTGTGCTTATGACATCTCAGAAGACGAAATTTATTATATTGGATGCGGCTCGTAGATTGTTTGCCCGCAAAGGAGAGGCCAACACTACGATGAATGATGTGGCAGTTACCTCTGGAGTGGGTCGCCGTACCTTATATAATTACTTTGAGAGTAAGGAGGAATTGTATATGGCGGTGGTTGAGGCAGAGCTCGACCGTCTCAGTGCCTCTATGACTAAAGTCCTGAATAAAAAAATATCGCCTGAACAGAAAATCCTGGAACTCATACATACGCGTTTGGATGCTATCAAGGAGGTGGTTTACCGCAACGGAACTTTGCGTGCCAATTTCTTCCGTGACATTTGGACGGTAGAAAAGGTGCGTAAACATTTCGATGAAACCGAGATTGACATTTTCAAGCAAGTACTTAAAGAAGGCGTGGACAGCGGTGATTTCTATGTACCTCATTTGGAACTTACGGCAGAGATTCTGCATTATTGTCTCAAAGGGATAGAAGTCCCTTATATCCGAAACACTATCGGTGCCGATGTTGACGATGAAACTAGTGACCGTATTGTGGCACATATTATTGCTGGTGCACTGAGAAAAAGGTGAATTCATTTTAATTTAAATCAATATTATTATGGGATTATTGACTGGAAAAACAGCGTTGGTTACTGGTGCTGCTCGTGGCATTGGTAAGGCTATCGCTTTGAAGTTTGCCGCTGAGGGTGCAAACGTTGCATTCACTGATTTGGTGATTGATGAAAATGGTAAAGCAACAGAAACAGAAATCGCAGCATACGGAGTTAAGGCTAAGGGTTATGCCAGCAATGCCGCCGACTTTGTACAGACCGAACAGGTGGTAAATCAGGTGAAAGAGGACTTTGGCTCCATTGATATTTTGGTGAATAACGCCGGTATTACAAAAGATGGTCTGATGATGCGTATGAGCGAGGCTCAGTGGGACGCTGTAATCAATGTGAACCTGAAATCTGCTTTCAATTTCATTCACGCTTGTACGCCTATCATGATGCGCCAGCGCAGTGGCTCCATTATCAATATGTCGTCTGTAGTAGGTGTCCACGGCAACGCTGGTCAGTGCAACTACGCTGCTTCGAAGGCCGGACTTATCGCTTTGGCTAAGAGTATCGGACAGGAAATCGGCTCACGCGGCATTCGTGCCAATGCCATAGCTCCTGGATTCATTGATACTGCTATGACACAGGCTTTGCCCGAGGATATCCGCAAGGCATGGATTCAGAACATTCCGTTGCGTCGTGCAGGTACGGTAGATGATATAGCCAATGTAGCTACGTTCCTGGCTTCTGACTTGTCATCTTATGTAACGGGTCAGGTGATTCAGGTCGATGGTGGCATGAACATGTAATCACCCATGCAAGTCGTTTACGAAGACAACCATATTATCATTGTCAATAAGGCCGCTGGCGAGATTGTTCAGGGAGACAAAACGGGTGATATGCCCCTTTCGGAGCAGGTAAAACAGTACCTGAAAGAAAAGTATCAGAAACCTGGTAATGTCTTTATCGGTGTGACGCACCGGCTGGATCGTCCCGTGAGCGGCCTTGTTGTTTTGGCAAGAACCAGCAAGGCATTGACACGTCTGAATGAAATGTTCAGGTTAGGACAGGTAGATAAGACATATTGGGCGGTGGTGAAGCAAGCACCTGCTTTGCCTGAGGCGGAGCTTACCAACTATCTGTTGCGCAACGAGAAGCAAAACAAAAGTTATGCATACGATAAGGAAGTACCTGACAGTAAGTTGGCGAAACTGAAATATAAACTCTTGGGGCGTAGTGAACGGTACTACCTTTTGGAAGTGGAACTGATGACTGGCAGACACCATCAAATACGTTGCCAGTTGGCGAAAATGGGTTGTCCAATCAAAGGCGACCTGAAATATGGGGCTGAACGCTCTAATCCCGATGGTAGTATCTCCCTCCATGCACGAAGAATATCGTTCGTGCATCCAGTCTCGAAGCAACCGATAACTGTGGAAGCTGAGGTACCCGATACCGCCTTGTGGCACGAATTTAAACTTTTTGAGAAACAATGAAAAAGGCATTATTTTTAGTATTAACTTGGCTGACGCTCGGCATGATTGCCTGCAGCTCGGCTACAAAGGATAAATCTATGGGAACAAAAGTGAAGATTGAAACTTCGTTGGGAACAATTGTTGTGAAGCTGTACGATGAGACTCCCCAACATCGTGATAATTTCATCAAGTTGGTGAAAGATGGAACTTATGAAGGCACACTGTTTCATCGTGTCATTAAAGACTTTATGATTCAAGCCGGCGACCCTGAGTCCAAAGGAGCTCCCAAGGGGAAGATGCTGGGTAGCGGAGATGTGGGCTATACCATTCCCGCAGAGTTTGTATATCCGCAGCTCTATCATAAGAAAGGTGTATTGGCTGCTGCCCGTCAAGGCGACAATGTGAACCCAGAGAAAGCGTCTTCGGGCTGCCAGTTCTATATAGTGACCGGCCGTGTGTTCAATGACTCTACCCTCACGGCGATGGAAGAACAGAAGAATCAGAACAAATTTACTGCTACCTTCAATAGCTTGGCTCAGAAACACATGCGTGAAATTTATGACTTACGCCGTGCCAATGACCAAGATGGTCTGATGAATTTGCAAGATTCCCTGTTTGTTGAAACTCAAAAGTTGATGTCCGATGAACCAGCATTCAAGTTCACCCCCGAGCAGGTACAAGACTATACTACAGTGGGAGGAACACCTCACCTCGATGGTGAATATACCGTTTTCGGCGAAGTGGTAGAAGGAATGGATGTGGTGGATAAGATTCAGCAGGTGGAGACCAATGCTTCCGACCGTCCTCAAGAAGACGTGGTGATTAAGAAAGTAAGTCTCGTTGAAGATTAATAAACACATATTGCCCAATGGCCTCCGTCTGGTGCATTGTCTTGATGACAGCACCCAGATGGTGGCGATGGATATCCTGTATGATGTGGGATCACGTGATGAGTCGCCCGATCATACAGGCTTTGCACATTTGTTTGAACACCTGATGTTTGGTGGGTCGCTACACGTCCCTGATTATGATTCACCCTTACAGATGGCGGGTGGAGAAAACAATGCGTGGACCAACAACGATGTGACAAATTACTACCTGAGTCTTCCTAAACAGAATGCGGAGATAGGATTCTGGTTAGAGAGTGACCGTATGAATAGTCTGGAGTTCAGTTCTCGTAGTTTGGAAGTGCAACGCAGTGTGGTAATAGAGGAGTTCAAGCAACGCTGCTTGAACCAGCCCTATGGTGATGTATCTCACCTGATACGTCCATTGGTCTATCAAGTGCATCCCTATCGTTGGCCGACTATTGGACGGGAGATACAACATATTGCCGATGCCACGTTGGAAGAGGTAAAGGCATTCTTTTTCCGCTACTATGCCCCTAATAATGCCATCCTTTCTGTGACAGGAAATATCAGTTGGGAAGAAACATTGCGGCTTACAGAAAAATGGTTTGCCCCCATTCCCCGCAGGGAGGTGCCGAAACGTGAATTACCTCAGGAACCACCTCAGCAGGAGATGCGCCGTCTGGAAGTGGAGCGGCAAGTTGCGGTAGATGGTCTGTATATGGCTTTTCAGATGTGTGAGCGCAATCATCCAGATTTTTATGCCTGCGACATGCTTTCCGATATTCTGAGCAACGGAAAATCCAGCCGTTTGCAGCAATTCTTGGTCAATGAGCAGAAAATCTTCTCTAACATTGATTGCTACATCACGGCCTCACGTGATGCTGGATTGTTCTTCATCAGCGGCAAGCCTGCACAGGGTATTTCGCTCCAAGAGGCTGAAGAGGCTGTTTGGCAGCAGCTTCACCTCGTTGCCTCCCAGCCCGTGGACGAGCATGAACTGGAGAAAGTGAAGAACAAATTTGAGGCGACACAGATTTTCAACAATATCAGTTATCAGAATGTAGCTTGCAGTTTGGCATGGTTCGAACTCATTGGAAAAGCGGAAGACTTAGAAGATGAAACTACCCGCTACCGTGCCGTAAGTGCTTCTGACTTGCAGCGGGTGGCACGTCAGGTATTGCGTGAGCAAAATGCTTCCGTACTCTATTACAAGGCTCAACAAAAGATATAAGTCAAAAAAGAACGTTAATCTCACCACAGATAGTCGAAAAATACGAAAAAAATGCTTTTCTTTGTAGTGCATTTTAAGATTTTATGGAGATCACTGCAAAAAGACATTGGTGGAAAGTGCTGGTTGGTGTATTGCTTACCCCAATCCTCCTCTTCCTCCTGCTTATGACGGCCCTGTATGTTCCTCCTATCCAACAACTGGTTAAGGAGGAAGTAGCGTCTGTTATCTCCGAGTCTACTGGCTTTCAAGTCACTATGGGTCGTTTGGATTTACGTTTCCCGCTGAATCTTTTGGTGCGTGATGTCAAGGTTGATACTTTGCTCGAGGTAGGAAGCCTGGATGTCAGTGTTCACTTACGCCCGCTGTTCAAGGGACAGGTGGTGGTAGATGGTATCAAGTTAGAGTCTGTACAACTCAACACCGCCCAATTGATCGATGGGGTGAATGTCCAAGGGGGATTCGGTCAACTGGCACTGCGCAGCTATATCGACATGAATACCCATACGGTGCAGGTGAGGGAGGCGATGCTTTCCAATGCCGATGTACGTGTGAAAATTGTAGAGCCGACCTTGCCGGAAGATACTACTTCCGCACCGTTCGATTGGCTGATAGGGGCCGAACAGGTTTCTTTGCAACAAGTGAGTGTACACCTTGATATTCCAGCCGATACCCTAAGCCTGAAAACCACGATTCAGGAAGCTCTGGCAAAAGAGGTGCAGGTGGACTTGCTCCATTCTTATTACGGAACCAACCACCTGAAATTGGACGATAGCTTCTTACAATATGTGGCCGGCAATGACACGGCTGCAGTAGGCTTGGATGTGTCACACCTCACGTTCTTTCACCTGAATGCCGAGATAGATTCTGCTTACTATCAAGGCCGTGACATGCAGGCACTGGTTCGTCAGCTCTCGTTTGATGAACGTTCAGGGCTGAGTGTCACCTCTTTGCAGACACACTTTTCCTCAGATAGTGCCCTCATTCGTCTGCCAGACCTGGCACTGACCACTACACACAGCGAGGTGAGATTTAGTGGTGAACTGCCGTGGAGTGTATTGGAGCATCCCTCGGAAGGACTGCTCAGTGCCAATCTTCAGGGACGCATAGGCAGGGAAGACCTGTTTTTGTTAGCAGGTGTGCTTCCTTCTGATTTCCGCCAGCGCTATCCGGCACATCCCCTTTCGGTGAGAGGGAAACTTACGGGTAACTTCCAGCAACTTCAGCTGTCCAACCTTACCGCCCAACTTCCCGGGGCATTCTCGCTCGACGGCGAGGGGACTTTCTTCCATCTCACGGATAGTATAAAGCGCCATGGAAATATTAAAGTAAATGCCTTCACGCGCGACATGGGTTTTCTTCCCTCATTGCTTGGAAGCCGCCCCGACAGTACGTTGCTCATTCCCGACAGCATCCGCTTACAAGCACAATTAGAGTTACAAGGAAATGCATTGAGTGCCCAACTCAATGCGATGGAACGACAAGGTAAACTATCATTAGATGCTTCCTACGATCTCAATACGGAAGACTATCGCGCGAACCTTATAGTCGATTCATTGGATATCAGTCATTTCCTGCCCTACGATTCCATCTATGAGTTGTCGGCACAAGTCCAAGCCACTGGTCGTGGAACAGATATCTTGGGCCCCAAAGCAACCGCACGTTTTGAGGGTGTATTGAATCAACTTCATTACAAGAATTGGCAGTTGGACAATGTGTCTTTGCAAGGAGCTTTACAGCGCCAGCTGGTGGATGTGGAGTTCACCAGCGACAATGCTCTGGTGGAGGCACAGGGAAAGGGCCAACTTCTTTTGGGTAGTAACCTGATAGAAGGAAAGATGGATTTGGATATTGCCCAGATAGATCTGTACAAATGGGGCATTGTTTCACAACCCCTCCACAAAGACATGGCCTTTACCCTGAAGGTGGAGGCAGGGCGCGATTCCCTGATTGGCCGGTTGGAAGGAGGGGATATGTTTGTGATGTTCCGTAGCCGCATGGGGGTGGATGGTATATTGCAGCAGGGACGGGAGTTTGATAAGCTGCTGCAGGAACAGTTTGCCAACCGTCAGTTGGATTTCAGCCTGTTGAGTGCCGCCTTGCCGCAGGGTGGTCTGATGGTTAGGGCTGGAAATGAAAATCCCGTGAATTATTATCTTTCCACCTTGGGCATGGGCTTCCATGACATGCAGGTGGGCTATGGATTCAGTCCGGTGAGTGGTATCAACGGTCGTGCAGAGGTGCATGGGTTGCGCATTGACTCTATCCGTTTGGATACAGCCTACTTGGCTATCCGTCAAGATACCTCGCGTATAGCTTTTCATGGAGCAGTGGTCAATGGTCCTAAACATCCCCAGATTACGTTCCGCTCTCACATCGATGGAGAAATACGCAGTGAGGATGCCGACATTAACCTGACCTTCGAAGACAAGAACGGTACCACAGGTCTGCTTTTTGGCTTGAACGCCAAACCGGTAGCTGATGACTATTCCGAAACGACCTCAGGCTATATGTTCCACTTTATCCCAGAGAATCCCATCATTGGCTTCCAGGAATTCAAGTTTGTGGATGATCACGACTGGTTGTACCTGCGGAGCAATGACCTGCACGTTTCTACCCGTTTAGAGCTGAAAAGCGACAATGACCTTGGCATCATGGTAAAGTCAAACGATGAGGATACCTTGTCTTTGCAAAACCTGAACCTGGAAATCACACGGCTCCAACTGTCCGACTTCTCGAAACTACTGCCTTACCTGCCTACGTTTGCGGGCCTCACCTCCTTGGATGCCAGCTATGTGCAGACAGCCACTTCCATGCAGGTATCAGCCGAAGGCTTGATTGACGAATTCAGTTACGAAGGCCACCGCGTGGGTGATCTCGGACTTGGTGCCACTTGGTTGCCGGGCGATGCCCAGACACACTATATTGATACCTACCTCACCTGTGACGATCAGGAAGCACTTACGGCCAACGGCTCTTTCAAAACCCAAGGTGGACAGACGCTCATTGATGTCCTGGCCACAATGGAGCAGTTACCTTTGCGTATGGCCAATGCCTTCATCCCTGACCAGATAATCGCTTTCCAGGGAGATATGCAAGGAGAAATACAGGTGTCTGGTACCGTGGAGAAGCCTGGCCTGAATGGTGAATTGACTTTCAATGAGGTATCGCTGTTTGCCCGTCAGGCAGGTGCTACCTACCGTTTCGACAGCCATCCCGTCAGCATCGATGCCAACAAGATACTGTTCAATAAGTTTGCCGTCTATACCACTGCCGACAATCCTTTGACCATTGATGGGCATATAGATATGTCCGCCCCCAGCAACCCGGTGGCAAACCTGCGGGTGGAGGCCGACAACTATACGCTGCTTGATGCAGTCAAGACCAAGGAAAGCCTGGTCTATGGAAAGGTTTATGTGGATATCAATGCCACCTTGCGTGGTCCGTTGCTCGAAGGCCCGGTGATGCGTGGCAACATGAATGTCTTGGGAAGTACCAATGCTACCTATGTGATGATAGACTCTCCTCTCTCTGTCGAAGACCGCTTGGATGGTTTGGTGACTTTTGTCTCTTTCAGCGAGGAGGAAGAAAACAAAGAGGAAGCACCCTCCATGTCGTTGGGAGGTGTGGACATGCTGATGACCGTTCACCTCGACGATGCTGTGCGCCTGAAGGCCGATCTTTCAGCCGACCGCAGCAGGTATGTGGAACTGACCGGTGGTGGTGACCTCAGTATGCGGTTGACTCCGCAGGGAGACATGAATTTCACCGGACGCTATACCATCACGGGAGGTACAATGAAATACTCCCTGCCCGTGATACCCCTCAAAGAGTTCACTATTGTCAACGGGAGCTATGTGGAATGGCGGGGTAATATCATGAATCCTCAGTTGAGCATTACTGCCATCGAACACACCCGCGCTTCCGTCAGCAATGGTAGTGACGAAGGCTCCCGAAGGGTGGATTTCGATGTGACGGTATCTATCCAGAATTCTTTGGAATCGCCCGACCTCTCGTTCGACCTCAGTGCCACCAACGATGCTGAAGTGCAGAACGAACTGCTCTCGCTCAGTGCCGATGAGCGTGGCAAGCAAGCCATCACCATGCTGGCCACAGGCATCTACATAGGAGGTGGCTCTGTGGTAGGCGAAAGACTGACTATGGGTACCGCGCTCAACAGTGTGCTGCAAAACCAGATCAATGCCTTGGCTGGCTCTACCATGCAGAATGCCAATTTCAGCATGGGCATTGATAACCGTACCGATGGATCAGGCAGCACCCTGACCGACTATAGCTTCCGCTATTCCCAGCGCTTCTTCAACGACAGGGTTCAGATTAACATCGGCGGTAAGGTGACTGCGGGCAAAAATGCTACCAACAATTCCAGTTCGTTTATCGACAATGTATCGTTGGAGTATCGGGTAGATAAGTCGGGCACACGCTACCTGCGGGCCTTCCATAACAAGAATTATGAAGACCTGCTCGATGGTGAGATCACAGAGACAGGTGTAGGCATCCTCTTCCGCAAGAAGTTGGATCGCCTCAGTGAACTATGGATATTCAATAAGAAATAGGGAGGAAGGATTATGCGAAGATATCATTTCATAGTACATTTATCCGTTTTGGTGCTTGCCATGCTGTTGGCACTCTCCTCCTGTGTCACCACGAAAAACCTGCCCGAAGGCGAGGTGCTCTATACGGGACAGAAATCCATGGTGGTGCAAAACCGTTATCCGCATTCGTTGGGCAACCTGGCGTTGGAGGAGGTGGAGAGTGCGGTGGCTGCTGCTCCCAACAATGCTTTCTTAGGCAGCTCTACTTTCACCCTGCCTTTCTCCTTCAAGTTGTGGGTGTACAATACCTATGCCAAGGCCGAGAATGGACTGGGCAAATGGATCTTCGACCATTTTGCTGCAGAGCCCGTCACCCTGTCCTCCGTCAATCCTGGTATCCGTGTCAAGGCTGCCGACAATGTGCTGCGCGACTATGGCTTCTTCAACGGAAAGGTGAGCTATGAGACACTGTATGACAAGCATGACTCCCTCAAGGCCAAGCTGCAATATACCGTCGATATGGGAGAACCTTACTTCATCGATACGGTAGCCTACCGGGGTTTCCGCACACCTACCATCAACCTGATGGAACGCGCCCGCAGCCGTACCTTGTTGCCTGCTGGCCGCCAGTTCAATGTGACCGACCTCAACGACGAGCGTATTCGCCTCAGTAACCTGATGCGCAATACCGGACGCTACTATTTCCGTCCCGACTATATGATATATCAAGCCGACACCACCCTTGCACCCGGACGGGTGAGTATGCGGCTGGTACCTGTGGAAGGCATTCCTGAGGCTGCCGAACGCTCGTTCTATGTGGGCCGCAAGACCATCACCCTGCAGGGACGCTTGGGAGAGCAGCCCAACGATTCCTTGCAGATGAACGATATCACGGTATATTACCACGACAAGATGCCCGTGCGCCCCAAGGTGTTGAACCGCTGGGTGAACTACCGTAATTTCCGCATGCGTCGCCGCTTGGAAGACAATGCCACCATAGCGGGTCGTCTGTTCCGACCGGAGAACCTCTATAGCCTGCTTCGGGAAAACCGCATCCAGGAACGCCTGAACAATACCGGTATCTTCCGGTTGGTGGAGATGAGTTATACCCCCCGTGATTCTGTGTTGGCATCGGATACCTTAGACGCCAACATCAACCTGGTGCTTGACAAGCCCTACATGGTGGAGGCCGACTTCAATGCCAAGTTCAAGAGTAACAACCAGATGGGCCCCGGTGTGGCACTCACGCTTTCCAAGAAAAATGTCTTCGGAGGGGGAGAATCCTGGAACGTGACGCTCGACGGTTACTACGAGTGGCAGACGGGCAAGAACAATGGTTCGGGCATGGACAGCTACCAGGTCGGTCTGTCGTCCTCGCTCATATTCCCCCGCATCGTCTTTCCGCGTCTGGGACGTCACGAATACGACTTCCCCGCCACCACCACCTTCCGTCTCTATGCCAATATGCTCAGGAGGCCCAAGTATTACAATATGCAGGGCTTTGGCGGAAATGTCACCTACGATTTTCAGCCCAATAGTGTATATAAGCATAGCATTACGCCCTTCAAGTTGGTGTATAACCTGCTCAACAGTGTGACGGATGAGTTCTTCTTTTATGTCCTTGACAATCCTGCACTGCTCATCAGCCTGGAAGACCAGTTCATCCCCAGCATGAGCTACACGCTCACCTACGACAATTCATCGCTCTCCCGAACCAAGCATCCGCTTTGGTGGCAGACTACCCTGTCTTCGGCGGGCAATATCACCTCCCTTATATATAAGATAGGTGGAAAGGACTTTGATGAGCGGGAAAAGAAGATTTTGGGAGTTCCCTTTGCACAGTACCTCAAGTTGAACACAGAGTTGCGCTACCATTACATCATCGACAAGAATCAGATGATAGCCATGCGTGCGACAGGAGGTGTGGTTTGGTCGTATGGCAATGCCATCTCGGCTCCTTACATGGAGGAGTTCTACATCGGAGGTGCCAACAGTGTGCGCTCCTATACCACCCGTAGCGTGGGTCCTGGCAATATGAGGCCTATTGACTCCGAATTTGCCAAATATGCCTTTGCCATCCATGTGGGCGATGTGCGCTTGGAGGCCAATGTGGAGTACCGTTTCCGCATGGTGGGCGACCTTCACGGAGCAGTGTTCCTCGATGCGGGCAATGTGTGGATGCTGCGCGATGATGAGAGCAACTATTCGACGACGTTCTCCTTGAAGAACCTTCCCAAGCAGATAGCGTTGGGTACAGGTCTGGGACTTCGTTACGACTTGGATTACCTGGTGTTCCGTTTGGATTTGGGCATACCGCTGCACCATCCTTACGATACCGAAAAGAGCGGCTATTTCAATATCCCGAAGTTCGGCCACGACATGGCGTTGCACTTTGCGATAGGGTACCCGTTCTAAAGACATTGAACATTGAGCATTGAACATTGAACATTACGGCTTCGCCGTGAGGTTCGACGGCGGCTCAGCCATTCAAGTGAACTTGATGGCATTCGCCTTGCACGAACATTGAACATTAAAACATTTATAAATTATAAAGATATGAAACCTACTTTGTTTTTACTTGCTGCCGGCATGGGCAGCCGTTATGGAGGCTTGAAACAGTTGGATGGACTGGGACCTAATGGGGAGACCATCATGGATTATTCCATCTACGATGCGATTAATGCCGGTTTTGGCAAACTGGTATTTGTCATCCGTAAGGATTTCGAAGCCGACTTCCGTGAGAAGATTATTTCCAAGTACGAGGGTCACATCCCTTGTGAGTTGGTATTCCAGTCGCTCGATGCACTGCCCGAGGGCTTCACTTGTCCCGAAGGTCGTACCAAGCCGTGGGGAACCAACCATGCTGTATTGATGGGTGCTGAGGTGATTCATGAGCCTTTTGCTGTGATTAACTGCGACGATTTCTACGGTCGTGATTCCTTCCAGGTGATGGGACGCTGGTTGGCTGCCCTGCCCGAAGGTTCCAAGGGCGTCTATTCCATGGTGGGTTTCCGCGTAGGCAACACCCTGAGTGAGAGCGGCACTGTTTCACGCGGCATTTGTGGCACGGACGAGAAGCAGTTGCTGACTTCTGTGGTGGAGCGCACCAAGATACAGCGCATGGATGGTGAGGTGAAGTACTTGGACGAGGAAGAGAAATGGGTGGCTGTACCCGAGACTACGCCCGTGAGCATGAACTTCTGGGGCTTTACCCCCGATTACTTTGCCCATAGTCAGGATTATTTCAAGACCTTCCTGAGCGACCCCAAGAATATGGCCAACCTCAAGAGTGAGTTCTTCATTCCGCTCATGGTAGATAAGCTCATCAATAGCGGCACTGCCACCTGCGAAGTGCTCGACACTACCAGCAAGTGGTTCGGCGTCACTTATCCCGAAGATCGCCCTGCTGTGGTTGAGAAGATTGCCAAGCTGGTGGCTGAGGGAGCTTATCCAGCGAAGCTGTTCTAAATAAATGTTTAGGGGGCCGAAAGCCCCCTAAACATTTATTTAAGTAATTTTTGCAGCAGCTCCGGCTCATTGGTCGTAATAAAGTCCACGCCTTGCGAGATGAAATACCGCAGGTCCTCTTCCTTGTCCACAGTCCAGACATTCACCTCCAATCCCAGCTTGTGACACTCTTCCGTCCATTGAGGATGATTGCGCAACACCCCCATGTTGTAGTCGATGCCAGCCAGCCCGAGCGCCTTGATATGGGCAGGGTCTATATCTCCTTCCAAGTAGTAGATTTTCGTATCGGGCAGTGCCTTTTTGAACTCTAAGCAGGCGTTGATGGAGAAAGAAATGATGTCGGTACGCTCTATCAGCTTGTATTTCTTCAGTGCCTTCACGATTTTCGCTACCGCCATGTCCTCACGGCGCATGTCCGTGAGCGGCTTCATCTCCAAGACCAGTCGGATGTCGGGATATTTCAGGGCACATTTCAGGTATTCGTCTAGGGTAGGGAGCTGCTCCCCGTTGTCCAACCTGATGGTGCGGATGGTCTTGAGGTTGCTTTCCTCCATGTTCACCCCTTTGAAGGTCTTGTCATGATCCACCACCAATTGATTGTCGGCGGTGAACCATACGTCAAACTCCGACCCGAAGCAACGGATGGAATCCGCCTTGATGAGGGAGCGCAGGGAGTTTTGTGCCGAACCTTCGGTCTTCCAGTAGCCCCGATGGGCCACCACTTTCACTTGGGCCTGCAGGGTGGTCATACAAGCCATCACAAGCCCTAAAGAGAGTAAAAAAACGCGTTTCATAGTTGTCGATTCTTGGATTTGGTACAAAAATAAGAAAAAAGTGCAAAAAAAATGCCTCATTCCATGTTTTTGAGTAAATAATTAGCTACTTTTGTTCTTTAAAATAAAAAAGAGCGACTGAGGTCATGAAATTTGATGTAGTAATCATAGGAGGAGGTCTGTCGGGCTTGGTCTGTGGCATCAGGCTGCAGGAAGCCGGCATTCGCTGTGCCATCGTATCCACGGGGCAGAGTGAACTGCATTTCTCGCCGGGTACGTTCGACTTGCTGAGTCAGATGCCCGACGGTATGCCTGTGACCCATCCTGTGGAGATGCTCGACATGCTAGAGGAAGACCATCCTTACCGGCGCATCGGTCGTTTGCGCTTCGAGCACTATGCCGAGGAGATTCCCCAACTGCTCTACCGTTGCAACATCCTGGTGCAGGACACGTTGCTCGAAAACCGCTACTACATCACGGCGCAAGGCCAGATGAAACCTACGTGGCTGCCCTTTGCCGACTTCCAGCTCTTCGACGACCCGCATCACCTTCCCTGGAAGAAAGCGTTGTTGCTCAACTTCGAGGGCTTTGCCGATTTCTACGTGCAGCCCATCGCCGATGCCTTCCAGTCGCGCGGTGTGCAGTGCCAGACCGATACGTTGGTGTTGCCCGCTGTGGAGCGCCTGCGCCAAAGCCTCACCGAACTGACTTCGGTGAATATTGCCAGTATCTTTGAATATACCGAGCAGATAGACGAGTTGGTGAAACTCATCAATCCCATGGCGGCCGAATCCGAAGTGGTGGTGTTGCCCGCCGTCTTCGGCCTCTCTTCTTCGGCCTCTTACCAATACCTGCGCCAGCGTCTGGACAAGGAGCTTTGCTTGGTGCCTACCATGCCCCCTTCTGTGCCGGGCATCCGCACGCAGCGACAGTTGCGCGACCGTTTCTGCCGCCTGGGTGGCACTTTCATCGTGGGCGATACGGTGGAACGTGCCGTGGTAAACCATCAGGAGGTAGAGGGCATCTACACCCGTCGTCAGGAAGGTGTGGAGCTTACCGCCGACCATTTCATCCTGGCTTCCGGCAGCTTCTTCAGCCACGGATTGGTGACCGAAAACGATGAGGTGAAGGAACCCATCTTCGGTGCCGATGTGTCGCAGAAGGCCCACATGGGCTATGGCGTCACTACCGATGCCCAGTTCCATCCCATGCTCCAGGGCCAGCGCATCAAGAACCTCTATGCCATTGGTTCCGTGTTGCCAGGTTTCGACCCCACGCGTGAGGGTTGTGGCGGTGGCGTGGCCCTGCTTACAGCATTCTCGGTGGCAAACCGTATTATCAATCAAATGGTGGAGTTATGAAAACAGAAGAGCATCACATCGTCGAGAATAAGTTTGACCAGTGTATCAAGTGCACCATTTGTACGGTATATTGTCCGGTGGTACCCGTGAACTTCAGCTTCCCTGGCCCTCGCGAGATGGGCCCCAACGGCGAACGCCTCAAGGAGAAAGATGAGAAAGCCTACAAGGAAGCGCTCAAGCTCTGTACCAACTGCAAGCGTTGCGATGTGGCTTGTCCTTCAGGCATTCCTATCGCCGACCTCATCCAGCATGCCCGTGTGGAGAGCAACCATCGTCCGCCTCGCCTGCGCGACCTGATCATCGGCCGCACCGACACCATGGGCAGGCTCATCAGTCGCACCGCCCCTTTGGCCAATACCCTCACCAGTTCGCTGGTGTTCAAGTTTGCCATGGACAAGCTGATGCGCATCGACCAGCGCCGCACCTATCCCACCTATGCCCTGCGTACTTTCGAAGGGTGGTATCATCACGATGCCGAGGAGAAGCAGAAGCAGTTCAAGCACCAGATCACCTTCTTCCATGGCAGCTATGTGAACTACAACTATCCGCAGTTGGGTCAGGACTTGGTGAAGATTCTCAATGCCGTGGGCTATGGCGTCAACCTGCTCGACGAGGAGCACAGCTGTGGCATCACCCAGATGATGAACGGCCAGATGCGCCGTGCCATGAAGAATGCCCGCAAGAACATGAAGTCCATCCGCGAGGCAGTGCTTCAAAAGCAGCAGCCGCTGATAGCCACCTCCTCCACCTGTGCCTATACCCTGCGCGAGGAATACCCCACCTTGTTCAATATAGACAATGCCGACGTGCGTTCGCACATTGAGACCGCCACCCGTTTCATCTGCCGCCTGGTAGATGAGGGCAAGGTGAAGCTGGCCTTCAAGAGCGACTACGTGATGCATGTGGGTTACCATACCCCTTGCCACATGGAACGTCTGGGCTGGGCCATGTATTCCACTGCCCTGCTGCGCATGATACCCGGTGTAGATGTGGTGGTGCTGCCTTCCGAGTGCTGTGGCATGGCAGGCACCTACGGTTTCAAGAAGGAGAACTTCGACATGGCGCAGAAGATAGGCGAAAAACTTTTCAGCCACATCCGCGAGGCCAATGTCTATACCGTGGCCACCGACTGTGAGACCTGTAAGTGGCAGATAGAGATGTCCATGCACGTGCGCGTGATGCACCCCATCAGCATTGTGGCTGCCGCCCTTGACGTAGAGGAGACCAAGAAACTCAACGGAATTTAATCATTTTATGGCTTTCTAACAAACTGGATAAGGGCTTCAGGCATTCCAAGGGTAAGCAACTATAGAGTCGTTACTATACCAAGATAGGGCATAACGATGGTGATAATAGTGTATTTGAAATTGAAATGAAACACTTTCGCTTGCTTTTTGCATCTTTACCAAGCAAAATGAACAATAATTGAAAATAAATGCTTATCTTAGCCGATGAAATTTTAAAACATTCAGTTTATGAGCACTCAGATGATGAACAAGGCCATTGCCGACTACTTCAAGACCCAGCCCATCGTGAAGGCATGGCTCTTCGGCTGCGATTCTGGTTGTCGAGGAAGAGTTCCTGGAGCTTTTCCTCAGACATAGTCATCAACTGGTCCAGCGTCAGACCGCTCTCCTGATACCTGCGCACATACTTGCGCACGGTGTTACGCGAGAGATGAAAAGCACTTGAAATGCTTTTTATACTCATTCCAATGGCGTAACATCGCAATAAATTTCTTAACTTTGTCATTGAATTCTGTGGTTTAACGTTTATCCGCCAGTCAGGACGGTAACACAAAACTACAAAAAAGCCCCTGAATAGCAATCGCATTCAGGGGTCAATTTTATTTTGCCGCAGAGGGTCATTCATATTTTGCCCGTGAGGGTCAACATCGCTTGCCCTCGGGGGTCAAACACGCTCGGCTTTTCCACCATGCGCAAGCAATGCTATTTTGGTGCTATAAACGAAGAGCTCCCTATAGCAAAAGCTACTGTTTCTCAACACTTGAAGGAGTTGAAAGAAGCAGGTTTGATACAGGGTGAAATTGAAGCTCCCAAGGTGAAATATTGCATTAATCGTGCTAATTGGGCATTGGCAAAATCCCTTTTTGGCTCCTTCTTTTCAGACTTAGCAGAAAAAGCAGATGGTGAGGGATGTTGTTAACTTTATTATGAACTAATTCTCGAACGGTGCCGTTCGGCCTATTAGCTGTTTTTTGCCGTAAGGCCAGAGGACACAGGTGCAAGATTGACTTCTTTAAGAAGTAATGAATAAGGCAGGCCAATAGGTCTGCCTTTGCGATTATTGTTTAGAATCCAACTTCTTTCAGCCATTTCTCCACACGATCCTTAGAAGAACGGGCATCTGTGCCCTTCACAGCCAATGCCTTCTCAAACTTGGCATTAGGATAGAGTTTCTTCAGGTCGTTGACGGTACTTCCTAATCCACTGCCCTCGTGGGTGGTGAAAGGGATGATGGTCTTGCCATTCAGGTCGTACTTGTCGAAGAAAGTAAACATCACCTGTGGGAAGGTGCCCCACCAGATAGGCGTACCAACAAATATGGTGTCATACTCGTCTATGTTCACACTGCCCTTGAAGGCTGGCTTCTCACCCTTGCGTTGTTCCTCCTGCGCCACCTTGATGAGGTCACGATAAGGCATATCGTAACTCTTCTCTGCTTCCACCTCAAACTGGTCGGCACCAGTCAGTTCCTTGATATAGTCGGCCACCACTTTTGTATTGCCCACTGTAATATTTCCCACTGCATAGTTCTCTCCGGCGTGAGAGAAGAACACGATCAAAGCCTTTCCTGTTTGTTTCATCACTATTTCCTCCTCTTTAGGTTCATTACTGTTGTTATTCTCACTCTTTTGTGCGGCATTGCAAGATGTTGTTGTCATCAGCAAGCCTATGGAAGATGCCATCAATGTTTTAAAAATGCTCATATCAAAATATAAAATAATAGTGGAATGGTTATCCACTGTATAAAAAGTTTATAAGGTTCCTTGTTTCAATGCCTCCACATAGTTGTCTATGCGCTGCATTTCAGCAGGGATGTTGATGCGTTGCGGACAGTTGGGAGTGCATTGGCTACAGCCTGTGCAATGACTTGCCTGACGGAGCTTTGGCACACTACGATCATAGCCCACGAGAAATGCCTGACGCATCTTACGATAATTCGGGTCTCCTTGGTTTTCGGGTAAGTTGCCCTCGTTCACACATTTATTATAATGCAGCAACGTACCAGGAATGTCAAGTCCGTAAGGACAAGGCATGCAATACTGGCAATTGTTACATTGGATAATTGGATACTTGATAAGCAACTTTGTGGTATCTTCCAAGAAATCAAATTCTTCCTGGTTGAGAGGTACTAACGGAGAGAATGACCGTATATTGTCCTGCAGATGCTCCATGTAGGTCATACCACTCAGCACACTCATTACCTGCGGATGGGTGCCTACCCAGCGGAATGCCCATGAGGCTACGCTGTTCTCTGGATTACGCTCTTTCAGGCGTTGCACCAAATGTACAGGCAGGTTTGATAATCGGCCACCCAATAGCGGCTCCATAATAACAATAGGTATGTCGCGCTCAGCCAGCATGTTGTACATTGTTTCGCCTTGAACAGCATTCAGTCCTTGTGGATAATGCCAATCCTGGTAGTTCATCTGTATCTGTGCGAAGTCCCAGTGAGCCTCACCTTTGTCATGCATCTCCATGAGGTACTCCAGCACTTCAATGTCGCCATGATAGGAAAATCCCATATTGCGGATGCGTCCAGCTTCTTTCTCCTTCTTAAGGAACTCGTGCATGCCATTGTCCAAATACTTGGCACGGAAGTTAGTCATGCCTGTCACAGCACCAGGACCAAATCCTCCAAGTCCGGCACCATGAATCAGGTAATAATCCAGATAATCCACTTGCAATTCTTCGAATGAGCGGTGGTAGCCAGCTCTGGCCACATTTGGATCGTTGCCATTGCCATCGAGGAAGGTTGACATCTTAGTAGCAATGTAGTAAGAGTCGCGTGGATGACGTTTCAAGGCGGTGCCAGTGGCACGTTCCGACTGTCCCCTGCCATAGTGGGGCGATGTGTCGAAATAATTTACGCCATGCTCCAAAGCATAATCCACCAAACGGTTTACCTGCTCTTGATCGATAATCTCACCCTGACCGTTAGGATTGGGAATCATTGGCCATCGCATACAACCATAGCCTAAGAGGGACACCTTGTCACCAGTGTTGTGGTTGGTGCGATAGGTCATCTGGCCTGTCGGCACGGGTGTTGAGTAATTGCCTGCTGGGTCAAACTCAGCGTTCTTTTTGGGGGCACAACTCTCTAATGCTGCGCCTGCCGCTACTGTCGCGCCTGCTCCCATCGCTTTCAGGAAGCCACGCCTGCTTATATTGTTCTTGTTTTCTGACATAACCTTCTTTTTTAAATCGTTCTGTGTACTTCGTGACCTTCCACATGGATGGCACTGATAGGACGAGATGGGCACAGGTTCTCGCAAGCGCCGCAACCGATACACATCTCCTCGTTCACCACAGGAATTTTTAGTGACTTAGGATCGTTGGCATCGCTCGGCACCATTGTGATAGCGCCAGTCGGACAATGGCGGGCACAGTTGCCGCACTCCTGACCGTCTTTGATGGGAACGCACAGCTCGCGCGTCCATACAGCATGACCAACCTGGATGGATGACTTCTCTGCCACATCAATCAGCTTGATAGCACCTGCAGGACAAACCTCCGAGCAGCGTACGCACTCAGGACGGCAATAGCCTCGCTCGTAGCTCGCCTCAGGCTGCATCAATGTCAACAAATCTGTACTTGGACGCAAAACGCCGTTGGGACAGGCTGACACGCATAGCTGGCAACCCGTGCAGTGGCTGGCCATGTTCTTCAAACTCTTGGCACCAGGAGGCACAATCTTGGTGGCACGCTTCGGAGCCACCTTGTCTTCTATCTCCGCCAAACCACCATCCACCTTCTTGTCGGTAGCCTCAGGAATGGTCTGGCCTCTCATCACAGCCGTAGCGGCACCAGTGCCCAGAATAGTCAGGAATGTACGCAGGCTCTTGTCGGCTACCTCAGCCCTAGCTTTAGCAGAGCTCTTAGACTCCCCCTCTGAGGTAGAGGGGGTGCCGCTTGCAGCGGGGGCGTATGCTATATCATTCTTCGGGAATGCGGTCTTCATACTTGGTACAGCGAACTTATAGCTCAATGCCCCAAACTTACACTTCTCCAAACAGTTGCCGCAAGTCACACAACGGCTGTAGTCAACTGTATGTGTCTTATAGTCTATACAAGAAGCCTTGCAGTTGCGTGAGCACATGCTGCAGTTCTTACATTTTTCAGCGTCGAAAGTCACATGGAAGAAAGAGAACCTTGCGAAGAATCCCAACACCGTACCCACAGGGCAGATGGTGTTGCAATAGGTACGTCCGTTCCTCCATGCCAAAACGAAGATGATTATCAAGGTAACGATGGCAATAATAAGCGTAGGCATCGACTTCACCCACACATCCACATCGTAGATGGCATAGCTCTCGTACTTCTCAGCAATGGAAGCCAGTACGTTATTACCCAAACGGTAGATGGGCTGGAAGATGTTGCTGGCGATGCGCCCGTATGAGCTGTATGGAGCCAGCAGGGCTACGAATGAGCCAACACCTACGATGATGGCTAATACGAACACGCCCAATACGGTGTACCTCAACGCACTCTTTGCCTTAGAGTAAGTGTAAGGAATCTTACGTTCCTTCTTGGGACGGGCCTTCTTGCCCAGCCAGGCGATGATGTCCTGGAACACGCCCATAGGGCAGATGACCGAGCAGTAGATACGTCCGAACAAAAGTGTGAGGACGATAAGTAATAGGATGATTCCCACGTTCAGAGCCAGTACGGCAGGCAAGAACTGTAGTTTGGCCATCCAAGAGAAATAAGCGTGTGTCACACCCGTAAAGTCCAGAAACATCAAGGTGATGCACACATAGAAGATGATGGCCAGCGTTAGTCTGATTTTACGTACCATAATAATTAGTGATTAGTATTTCTTGTTCACAAAGGTACTTAACAAATCAGACTAACGCTTTATATATTTTACGGTTGATTTTATCAATTTTACAGATTATTCATCTGATTGGCCCTTTGGGGTACATATTAATGTGTTTGTTTCAAGTATTGCAAATCACCGTACCAGTAACTGGCGGTGGTACCACCGTCAATGAGGAAGTCAGTACCAGAGATGAAGCGTCCGCGACTGCTCATCAGGAACTCAGCCAAATCGCCTACCTCGTCGGGTGTGCCAGCCCTGCCAGCCGGACTTGCCTGCAACATCTTGCGATATCCCTCACCACGAGGACCCCGTAACTCGTCGTTCGCCAACGGGGTGATGATGATGCCCGGACTGATACTGTTGATAGTAGCCCCTCGCTTGCCCCAGCGGGTGGCTTCGTACATCACTCTTAACACATTGCATCGTTTGGAGTATTGATATGCTTTCAAAGTGTCGGTAATCTCCTTGAGGAAAGGCAACTGCATTAGTTCCTCAACAGGGGTAGTAGCCAATTGGTCACTCTGCTCTTGGGGTAAGTTACCCAGCCTGTGACCCGACTGTGAGGAGATAATAATGCCAGAACCACCTTCACCAATAACCTTGCCAAACTCTTCCAGCAATACCGATGTGCCATACAAATCTACTTGCAGGATATGCTCCACGCTTGCCTGTGAGGGTGATACGCCTGCGGCATTCACCACATTCATCACCTCGCCCTTGCTTTGGGCAAACTCCACCAATTCAAGAATTGACTTCTTGGAGCCAAGGTCTGTCTGGATGGTGCTGCATTCAAACCCCGCGTCTTGTAAAGTTTTAGTAGCTGCCAATGCGTTTTGTACATTGTAGTCAGCCAGTACTACATGCTTCCCTGCTCCCACACGGCGGATAATCGCCTGTCCTATAGAGCCTGTTCCCAATAATACTGCTACCTTTTTCATCTTTTTATTAGTTTTTGTTTGCAAAGTAATACTATTACCAATAAACAACACATACCAATTTTGCGGTTAGTTTTGCACATTTTACAGAAAACGCAGATTAAAACCATCTGCTTCCTACAATTTAGCTTAAAATGAGGCGACTGCATCACGCAGCCGCCCCTCATTGCTAATAGAACAGAATCTCTCTTGTTAACTAATCATTCATCAGTCATTCATGGCAATGTAATTCAGTCGTGTTTTCTGCATCTGACATTTATACTTCTTAAAACAATCAATTTACCTAAAAACTAATGCCTTTGAGAACAAACCTTATATTGTTTACTATATGAAGCATTTGTTTCCTTTGGCAACATAGAATCAGGTTATATTTGCTTGATGAATTTTGCAGGGTTTCCTCCCACAATGGTATTAGCTTCTACATTTTTAGTAACAACTGCTCCGCCTGCTACGACAGCATTCTCGCCAATGGTTACGCCTGGCAGTATGGTTGCCCCTGCCCCAATCCAACAATTACGTTTTAAATGAACAGGCTTACAGGTCAGTACAGCATGATCATTCAAGTCGTGGTTGTTGGAGATAAGCTGCACATTAGCCGCCACCAGCACATCATCATCAATTGTGATGCCGCCAGCCGCCATAAAGAGTGAGTTGTTCATCACTACTACTCGCTTGCCAATTTTCACATTCCTTCCACGAACAACCGTAGTGGGTGTCATCAGCCTGCTACCCTCGCCAAACTCTCCAAACAACTCTTTGACCATTGCATTATACTCATCGGTATATGGCATCGTGTGATTCAGTTTAAAACACAGTTGTGCGTTTCTTACTCCTTCTGCCATCTCTTCCTGGGTCTGCTTCCGCATGTCAATCCTAATCTCTTCCATGATAATTCTTTTTCTTACGATTTCACAAAAATAGCAATTCTTTTTCAATTATCCATCGTTGTCTATATCAAAAAATAATTTGCACCTTAAGGCAACAGCTGAAAGATTGCAGCGAGGAAGACGAAAATCAATTATAAATCACAGTCTGATGCGAGTTGAAAATTCCAAAGTGAATGGACGGATATAGGTGCCTGATGTCAAGTAGTTCTTAAACTGAGTGGCATCAGTGGCGAGGCTGGCTGCCTGAATTCCTGCGCTGGCTCCCTTCTGATTCAGGAAGTTAATCACATTTACGCCAAATGAAACTTTATCGCTCAGGTTGAAATCCACTCCTCCAAAGGTTTCCCAACGCGGATTGAAATACAGCGTATTGGTGATGTTGATATACTGGCGGCTGTAGTACCTTGCACTGGCCCAGAAACGCCATTTGTTAATGCTGTAGCTTGGCTCTAATTCAATTTCCACACTGCTGATGCCCGTCACCTTCTTATCGCTGAAGTCGTATATTTCACGATAGCCGTCGCTGAATACTGGCTCGAACTTATAGTCACGATAACGAGGCGCACGCAGGTTCACCAGCCCGTGAAAACTGAATCCCTTGAACGGAGTCAGCACAATGTCAGTGGTCCAACCCAACGCATCGATATTATAGAACGAGGGGATATATACACTCTCCTGATAGCCCTCGGGAAAACCACCAGCAGCCTTGGTCAGGGTATGTGTCCACAGAGAGTTTGTGAAATTATTTTTCTGCACCAAGTAGGTGATAAGTGACTGGGCATCAATCCATGAGTTACGATAATTGATACCAGCACGGAACATATAGTTGCTTTTTACGTCGGTTACAGGCGACTTTGCTGTGCCATATTCCGTAATCTCCGGGCGGCGGTAGGTTGCCAAGGCATCTGCTTGCAAAGCAAAACCAGGTGTCACACGATAATATGCCGTAAAGGTGGCTGCTGTGTTTATCCAATTCTCGCTGATGTCATTCTTTGTTACCCCAGGGGAAAGCAATGTCCATCCTGGTGTACGGTTGTTATTGGTGGCATCGCCCACATTGTTGGCTGCCTTACCCGATACGTTCATGTATTCCAAGCGTACACCGCCTGTCAGTGTCAGCCTCTGCGTAGGTTTCCACTGGTCTCGTCCATAGATGGCAATCTTGGTTTCATTACCATTGAAATAGTTTGCACCCGTATTGAAAACATAGTAGTACTGCCCATTGAACAACAGCTGCTTAGGATCTTTCTTCGCCTCATGTGCGAAATTACCGGTAAAGGTAGATTGGCTGGTATGGTCAAACCAAGCATCAGCAGCCACAAACCAGTCGTGTTGGCTGTTCTTGCCTCTCAGCTCAATGGTGTTCATCCAGTCGCTGTCAGTGGTATCATAGTTGCTATAGAAGCGGCTTTGCACATTGCCTGCAAACGGCGTACCGTCCTTATAGGTATAACCATCAGTAGTTGCTACCTGACTGATAGAACCTAACAACAGGTTGGCTATGTCGGTATGGATGGTCTTCACCCTGCTGCGGAAATCCAACTCATTACCGTTGTTGAAGCGGTAGTTGAGGTTGAAGGTAGCCATGTGTGATTTGGTCAATCCGTCATCGGTAAAGTTACGTGTTTTGGTCTGTCCATCCTTGGGGTCGATATAGGTATATCTGTCTAAGTTGGGCAGGTACTGGTCGTGTCCTAAGTCAAAGCCGTCAAACTCTTTCACACTGCCATCGCCCACGAAGATAAAAGGTCCGTAGTTCTCCGCCAAACTCATGGTGCTCATATAATTATAAGTAAGCGATGCACGGCCCTTTCCATTGGCGAATGTCTTTGATATGGCTAACTTATAGAACTGTATGCGGTCTTGCAGGTAGCTCATGTCTAAGTGGTTGGAACCACGGTCGAAGTTCTGGTAGGTATTTAGGTTAAAGCCCCATCCATTGCCCAATGGTGCCCCTACGTTCAAGTCAATCTGGTGCTGTCCGTATTGGTTCAGTGAGTAGTTGATGCCTGCCTCCAAATTGGGAGCTGTCACCTTGGAGGTGGTGCTGGGGAAGTAGCCGATGATACCCACACGCAAGGCACTCTCATCAAGGGTGGAGAGCGACATGCTTTGTGTATTCAGTCCGTTGTGCCATGACCAGTGGCCTGGGAAGAAACCCAAATAGAATGAGACAGGCAGACCGTCCTCAAAAATAGCGGATCCACTGCTGGGAATACCCAGTGAGATCGTTCGTGGAGCCGTTGCCGACGATGCGTTCAGCATTACGTTCTGGTTACTCCTGCGGTTCTCCAGAATACTGTCGTTTGTCACTTGCTGTGCATTTACGCTTATACTCACTGCGAGACTGCACAACACCACACCTAAACACCTGTTTATTCTTTTCATTTCTTGCACGTTTTTATTGTTTCGTGCTGCAAAGGTATGGCGTTTAATTAAGTACCTGTTAATATAAAATGCGGAGATTTTTACCAAAAAGTACTTATTCCCTGAAGTCGCTGGGCTTTGCGCCTAAATAGTTTTGCACATAGCGGTTGAAATGGGAGAGGGAAGAAAAGCCAAACATGTCGCTGATTTCAGTAAATGAGAGATTTCGGTCACGAAGCAAACGGCTGATGCTGATGGAGGTATAGCGAATAATCCAGTAGTTGGCAGGGAAGCCACTCACTTTCTTCGACACTTCCGATAGGTGCTTGGGCGTTACGCACAGCTTGTCGGCGTAATAGCCAATGTCGCGGTTTTGCTGGTAGTCGCCCCGTTCCAGCATAGTCACAAAATCGTCCATCAGTCTGCTGTTCTGAGAGGATATGTCACTCATGCCGTATAGCTTTGCGTGGAAATCGAAGAAGTCGATAATCATACATTGAATGGCGTTGATGAGTGCGTCACGATAGAAATCATGACTGGTGTGCGCAACCCTCCACTTGATGCGGCTGAAGTTTTCTTCACAGACCTTTTGCATCTCAGGAGTCAACTTCATGATGGGATTGTCGAACAGCGACAGATGCCCTTTGGTGGCATAGTTGTTCTGAGGCGAGCACACAGTAACGAAACCCACTGTAACATAAATGGCATCCATCACCAAGTCGTCGCTGTCCTCGATATTCTTCACATTACCACCACGCTGGTTCATAATTAAGCAATCGCCTGCTTCCAACTTGAAACGCTTACTATTATATTTAAAAGTGCAAAAGCCTTGACGACAGTATGCATGACATACATACTGTTCCAAATTTTCATGATCTATCCGCTTCAGCGTGTTATCGATAATGATTTCCTTCATACTTCGCAAAGATACATTTTTTTTTAATATCGATTACACTTTGCAGAAAGAAAAATTGTATCACTTTTTTTGGCAACGATAAATCTTGGTGTCTAAAGACGTTTTTTAAGTTATATTTGCTTCACAACCTTTGCCGGACTGCCTGCAACAATTGTATTTTCGGGAACATCCTTAGTCACTACGGCACCAGCGGCAACGATGGCATTCTCGCCAATGGTTACGCCAGGCAGGATGATGGCACCTACCCCAATCCAAGCATTTCGACAAATGTGAACAGGCTTGCAGCGCAGCACCATACGATTTTGGAAATCGTGATTGTCAGTAACAATCTTTACATTTGGACCTATCATTACGCCATCATCAATGGTGATCCCCCCAGCCGCCATACAAGTAAGGCTGTGGTTAATGAATACCTGCTTGCCAATCTGCATCTGGCAGGCAAAGTCGATGTGCAGCGGAGGCATGATGTAGGTGGTCTCGTCTAAGTTGCCATTGAAGAGTTGGTGTTCCAACTGACGGATAGCAGTCATATCCGGCTCTTTAGTGTTGATGCGGAAACAAATCTTGTTGCATTCCGACATGTGGGCAATGGCTTTGCCATAGTCCTCATCCAACATATTTACGGGTTCTCCCGAAGTCAATCTTTCAAAAATGTTCTTGTCTTCCATGTTCATTGTCTTTCAGTTTTCGTTTCTGGGTACAAAATTACGAAACGAAAACGGAGACAATGATATGCAGATTACCACAGAAATGTCACAAATTACAGTTTATGTATTTGCTTTGCGATATTCTGATGGTGAAACCCCTATAACCTTCTTGACGTAGCGGCTAAAAAATGACATAGAGGAGAAATTCATCTCATCAGCAATGTCAGTTAGGGTAAGCTGACGGTTGTTGAGCAGGTGCTTTAACTCATTGGCTGTAAAGCTCTCTATCCAAGTAGAGGCTGGTATGCCACTCACGTTGCGGCATATCTCAGACAGGTATTTAGGAACGATGAATAGCTTGTCACTATAGAACTGCACCTCGCGTTCCGTCTTACAATGTTCTTGTAATAAGAAAAGAAATTGCAGGAAGATGCGTGAGGAATTGTCATCAATTTCTGTAATGGTAAGTTCATCCTCTATCACATTCCAGAGGTCGTAAAGGAAAAGTTGCAACAGACAGCCCACAGCCTCGTCCTGAAACAGATGCTTCTCCTTACGGATGCGTTGCCAGCAAAGTTTGAAATCCTGACTCATCAGCTCTAACAATTCACCCTGCAATGGAATGACCGGCTGGTTCTTGATAAACACATAGCCCTTGGTAGCATAGATCATTTCGGGATTGAACTTCCCCAAAAACTCGTTGGTGATGAGCAAGAAGTCGGCATCGAAGTCGGGGGAATATGTGATGTTCAGCATGGGAGTGGTCATTTGCCATATCACCAAGTCGTTGGCATGGGCAGTGAAACTCTTACGTTTGGTAGCGAAATACATCTCACCCGCATGAACGAGGATATGCACATGATAATCAGTCCTGTAAGCATCAGGAAAGAGGTTGTCTGTGCGCGTATTATAAATATGGTATGGACTGTCCATCTACATTGTTATTTAGTTTTCCTGGGTAAAGATAAGCAAAAACTGCAATATGTGAAAGTGTTGTGGTAGTTTATGTCATAATTCGTTGTAATATTACATCTAACTTTGCACCAGAAAACAATAAAAGCAATAGAATATGAAAAAGTTAGCAGTATTATCAGTAGTTTTAGTAACCTTAATGAGTTGTGGCATGAATAATCAGCAAAACGCAGACCTGGCAGCACGTATCCAGCTGCTGGAAGATCGTGCTTCTATCAAGAACGTGGTAGATACTTTCTCAGTGTTGGCAGATGTAAAGGATGTGGATACACAGGTGTTGCTCTTTACCGAAGATGCCGAAGTGAAGGGTGTGGATAACGATGGTAACGTACAAAGCGTCATAAAGGGTCGCAAGGATATTGCCAATGCTTTCAGCAGCTACTTGGCTTTGTTTGAGACGGTTTATCATCAGAATGGTCAGCAGACAGTAACCATCAATGGCGACAAGGCCGATGGCATCAACTACTGCTATGTTACCCTAATTCGTACGCAGGACGGCAAGCGTATCAAGCAGACGATGGGTGTTCGTTATCACGATTTCTTCACAAAGGAGGATGGCAAGTGGCTCATCTACGAGCGCCAGTCAAACTTCATGTGGACTACATTTGATGAGATGCAGTAAAGATACTTCTTCTAAATATTACTTCACCACTACCCTAATTCTATCCAAATTATAGATGCGAGCAAACGGACTGAAGAAGTTGAGGTTGCCTTAAGAAGAAAGCCCTCGCACTAATGCGGGGGCTTATGCTTTAATTTTTTCAATTGATTAATATGCAGCTACAGGCTTATATTCAGTCCCAGGTTGATAATCAAACCAGTCGATGGCTGCAGTAGCTTTCGTTCCCTCACTGCCCTCAGCAAAGAGGCCAAAGAGCATGCCTGTGAAACCTCCCAAGGTCTCGGTGGAGAGGAAGAAGCTATCCATCTTGCCAAGAGGCTGGAAGTTCTTGCCATCCATACTATAGGAGAATGCATAGTGGCTATTGGTCACATCGACCTTAAACTGAACGGCACCCTTAGTATTCAGTTTTACCGTCTTCTCCACATGCTTCAGCTCACCCAATCGATAGCTCAGTTCCACTTGTTGTGAGCCGTCAGCCCCAGTCACCAAGGCTACATCATAGTGGCCACGTGGCTCCATATATACAGTCAGGCCGGCACGGTCGCCTACCTTTGCATCCTTCAAAGTCATGCTGGTGGTTGCCACACAATTCACATCCGTCTGCCTGCGAGCCACAAAAGTAGGAGTCCGCCTTGGGTCATCTATCGTCACGCTTGTAGCCTTTAGCACAAGCCGATTATTGGCATAGCTGTAATTCTGCTCCACGGGGTTGTTGATGTAAATCCATTCAAAGCCCAACTTCCTGCCATTCTTAAAATCTACACGGTTAGGCTGTTGTGGCATCAGCACCTGCGGCGAGGTCTTCACATCTGGCATATTGATATCCACCCAACCTTTGCCATAAACCACTGGCCAGGCATTCTCTTCCCAAGTAACAGGAGCTAAGCATGTCTCCCTACCCAAGAGGTGATGCTGCTTGCCAACAGTATCACGGAAGCCCAAGAAAACAATCCACCAGGAGCCGTCTGCAGCCTGAATCAAATCGGGATGTCCGGCTCCTTGCAGTATGCTGCTGACTGAATCCCTGCGCTTTTCCATCACCTTTCATTTGACTTCGTCCAATGAGAAATTCGGCTCAGCAAAGCTTGAAAGCGAGCTTTCAGCTTTGCGTTGAATGATTTCGACCTCGAACGCGACTCGGCCATTCATGCAAGCATGATGGCTCTCGCTGCTCACTCGGTTCGCCTTTCATTTCATTTCAATTTATTTCAAAGTTATTTTCTATGTCTCTTGCACCTTCCGAGAGCCGATAAGAATTTTACTATATATAATTATATATATATAATTATATATAGTAAAATTTTACTCAGCCTAATCAGGTTCATTATACAGGTGTTTGTGAGATTGAAATAAATTGAAATGAAATGAAATGGTGATTGTGAATGGAGTGGAAGAATATTCATAATTTGTCGGGAAATCAGTCAATAATGAATATTTATCCACGTCCTTTATATAAGGTACACGTGAGGCCGAAAAAAGTTCCGCGTGAGGAAAAATTTTTTCTCTCACGCGAAAGTTATTTTTGCCTCGTGAAGTCCTTGATATTTTCAATGAATCTACGGTTTTCAATTCCCTGTAAATAGTGAATA
>Ga0310786_10002268_pt1 | contig 29668 bp, 24 predicted proteins | sample AusTroGonzalo_MG_FD_203881 | JGI IMG/M metagenome (GOLD analysis project Ga0310786, IMG submission 203881) | Bovine rumen microbial communities from tropical cattle in Woodstock, Queensland, Australia - Gonzalo_03 (v2) (version 2) | ecosystem: Host-associated > Mammals > Digestive system >...
ATAAGAATGTTGTCGAGATAGCCCAGAACGCCATCCGCAAGGCCAAGCAGGAGAGCTATAACGTGGTCATCGTCGATACCGCTGGTCGTCTGGCTGTCGATGAGGAGATGATGAACGAGATCTCCAACCTGAAGCAGGTCATCAACCCTGATGAGACGCTGTTTGTGGTCGACTCGATGACGGGTCAGGATGCTGTGAATACGGCCAAGGAGTTCAACGATCGTTTGGATTTCGATGGCGTGGTGCTGACCAAACTCGATGGTGACACTCGTGGTGGTGCTGCTCTCTCAATTCGTACCGTTGTTACCAAGCCCATCAAGTTTGTGGGTACGGGCGAGAAGATGGAGGCCATTGATGTGTTCCATCCGGAACGTATGGCCGATCGTATCCTTGGTATGGGTGACGTCGTCTCTCTCGTGGAGCGTGCCCAGCAGCAGTTCGACGAGGAAGAGGCTAAGCGCTTGGAGAAGAAGATCCGTAAGAACAAGTTCGATTTCGACGACTTCATGGGTCAGATCCAGCAGATCAAGAAGATGGGTAACATCAAGGACCTTGCTTCGATGATTCCTGGCGTGGGTAAGCAGATCAAGGATCTGGATATCGACGACAACGCCTTCAAGGGCATCGAGGCCATCATCCAGTCGATGACACCTAAGGAGCGTGCCAATCCTGATATCATCAACCAGAGTCGCAAACTGCGTATCGCCAAGGGTTCTGGTACGAAGCTTGAGGATGTGAACCGCTTGATGAAGCAGTTTGACCAGACGCGTAAGATGATGAAGATGGTATCTGGTATGGGTTCGTCGAGGATGGCTCAGATGGCTGCTGCCATGAAGATGAAAGGCGGAAAGTCATTTTAGTGAATAGTGAAAAGTGAATAGTTAATAGTGAGATGCAGTTAATTGACGGAAAAGCAACGGCAGCAGCCATTAAGGCTGAGATTGCCGAAGAGGTGAAAGAGATTGTGGCCAAGGGTGGCAAACAGCCCCATTTGGCAGCTGTGCTCGTGGGTCACGATGGTGGCTCTGAGACATACGTTAAGAATAAGGTGTTGGCTTGTGAGGCCTGTGGCTTTAAGAGCACCCTCATTCGTTTTGAGGATGATATCACAGAGGCCGAGCTTCTTGCTTGTGTCAATAAACTCAATAAGGATGGTGATGTCGACGGTTTTATCGTGCAGCTCCCTCTGCCTAAGCATATCGACGAGCAGAAGATCATCGAGGCCATCGATTATCGCAAGGATGTAGATGGTTTCCATCCCATCAATGTGGGTCGTATGGCGATTGGTCTGCCATGCTTCATTTCTGCTACCCCGCTGGGTATCATTACGTTGCTGAAGCGTTATAACATTGAGACCAGCGGTAAGAAGTGCGTCATTCTGGGTCGTTCCAACATTGTGGGCAAGCCCATGGCTCAGCTTATGATGCAGAAGCAGTATGGCGATGCTACTGTCACCGTTTGTCACTCACGCTCAAAGACTCTGAAAGAGGAGTGTCGCCAGGCAGACATCATTATTGCTGCCATCGGTCAGCCCGATTTCGTAACGGCTGATATGGTGAAGGATGGTGCTGTCATCGTCGATGTAGGTACCACCCGTGTGCCTGATGCTACCAAGAAAAGCGGCTTCCGTCTGAATGGTGATGTGAAGTTCGATGAGGTAGCGCCTAAGTGTTCGTTCATCACACCTGTTCCCGGTGGAGTAGGGCCGATGACCATCTGTTCGCTGATGAAGAACACCCTCGCTGCTGGCAAAAAGGAATATTATAAGTAACCATTTTCCCTCCTGAGTAGGAGGGGTTAGGGGAGGTCTGAACATCCTATGACAGCAGAGGAGTATTATCAATTAGGCAACGAAGCCCGTAAGCGTGGCCAATGGCACGAAGCCATAAACAATTACATCCAGGCTATTGCGCTTGACCCTGACAGCCCTGCTGTCGAGGCCAAGCGCATGTTGGATGATATCATGGCCTTCTATTGCAAAGATATGTACAATCCCTGAAGCTCCCCAGGTGTTATGTAAATACCCGTGAGAAACTGCTTACTACTACCTTCACCGCAATCTCAATAATTCCTTTCTTCATACGCTAAGTCTTAAAAAATCTGCGAAACTGTAACAAGTTATGCGGATTTTTTGTATCTTTGCAGCGGGATATGACCCGTACTCGAACATCTCTATCGATATAAATTATGAAGGAAGATTCTGAAAAAAGAATACAATCGCCAGAGCAGTTAGGTGATCATTTTCGCGTGACTGCAGTACCTACCTATCTGCTGGCTGCTGCCATCATTTTGATGCTGGGAGCCTTCATCGTATGGGGTTTCCTGGGAAATGTCAGCGACAAGGCCTATTATTCGGGCGTGGTGTTCCCTGTGCAGGGTACCACCGACATCACCCTGCCTAATAAGGGAATGGTGCGTACGATGCTGGTGCATAATGGCGACAGCGTGTATCAGGGTCAGACGGTGGCGCTGGTATCTATCGGAGAGAGTTACAGTTTCCTGACGAGTACGGTAGACGGTCTGGTGATCAGCGCGAAGACGGACAATGAGCCCTTCGAGGCCTTCGACCCCATTGTGGCGGTTGTTGAGGAGTCAGGAATCAGAAGTCAGAAGACAGGCACCCAACTCATTGCCTACGCTGACAACGAGGCGCAGCGCGACCTGCGCATAGGCATGGAGGCCCAAGTGTGGCCTGCCGACGAGAAGCGCGACGAGATAGGATATGTCAGAGGGCGTATCACCCAGGTGGTGCGCTATCCTGCTGCTGCCGACGAGGTGCGCCAGACGCTGAAGTCGAATATCCTGGCCAAGCGGCTGCTGGAACAGGGCGATGTGGTCTATGAGGTGCGTATCGACCTGTTGCGTTTGCCCGAGGATACCACGCGCTATGACTGGTCGTTTGGTGAACCAACCGACGTGAACATGGGCATCGGCACCTATTGCTCGGTGCTCACAGAGACCAAGCGCCGCAGCATGTTCGAGTATCTGTTTGAGTCGGGACGGACGATGATTCGTAGCCTGAAACTAAAGGTTGATTGATAATGGATAATTGACAACTGGGAGGGATGAGGAATAAAGGTATGTCGATGGTAGCGGCTTTCAGGTATTTCCTGAAGGGCAATATGCTGTTTGCGTTGAACGGCATCGTAGTGTGCGTCATCGACTCGGTGGCCTCCATATTCCCGTCTCTGTTCCAGCAGGTTTACACGGACAACATCATTACGCGGAAGAGCCCAGAGTGGTTTACGCCGCTGATGACGCTATATGTGCTGCTGTTCGTGCTTGAGCTGGTGGTGTGGATATCGTTCTCCATATTGCGCCGGAAGAGTCAGGCGAAAATTGGCATCACAACTTCTTCCAACTATCTGTGGACAGTGCTGCGGCTGCGGATGTCGTCTGTGAGCCGTTTCAGTCCGGGCGAGTTGGTGGCGCGATATACTACTATTGCAAAGACTATCAGGATGATAGACTACTCGCTGCCTGCGGTGAGTGCATTGTTTTTCCCGGCGCTGTGCTGCTGGTTGGTGATACTGTTCAACTGGCAATTAGGCATGCTGGCTCTGTTTTCTATTCTGTTGCTGGTGCTTGTCATGCGTGGCACTACGCGTGTGCAGAAGCGTAACGCGATGAACTTGGAGGTGACGGAGGCGAGGCTACAGAACGTGACGATGACGGGTATAGGCAATCTGGAAACCATCAAGACGTTAGGTGGCGAGCGATACTTCTATGCACAGTGGGAGCGGGTGTATGCCCAGGCCATGAATGCCCGTGCTACGACGACGGCCAACAGCGTGTATCTGAGTGCGCTGCCTGTGCTGGTGCTGGAGATGACCAATGGTGCCATTCTCTGCTTAGGTACGTGGTTTATCCTGCAGGGCGAGATGACGCCAGGTATGCTACTAGCTTCTCAGGGCCTCATCAACAAGTCGTTCGTTCCCATCAACAGGGCCATTGACAGCGTGCAGACCTTGTTGAGACTTAGCTCGTCCATCCAGCGCATCAAGGAGGTAACCGACTGCGGTCAGGAATGCGCTGACCTGCTCCTGCCTGAAGGCGATGATCTGCCCGATGTAGCGAAACTGACGGGCGAGATAGAACTGCGTGACGTCACCTTTGGCTACGACCGCAACCTGCCTCCCATCCTCAGCCACTTCTCGCTGAAGATCAAGGCCGGTGAGCGCATCGCCCTGGTGGGGCCTTCGGGCTGCGGCAAGAGCACGCTGATGAGTCTTGTATCAGGACTTTACGAGCCCTGGGAGGGTGAGGTGCTCTTCGACGGCAAGCCCCGTAGTGCCATCGACCGCATGACGTTTGTCAACTCGGTGTCGGTCATCAACCAGGACGTGACACTCTTCGAGGGCACGATTGCGGATAACGTGAAGATGTGGGATGAATCGATAGAGGACTTCGCTATGGTGCTCGCCTGCAACGATGCACAGATACACCGCGAAATTGTGGAACGCCCGGGGGCCTATCAGGGTGTCGTCATGGAGCGCGGCAAGAACTTCAGCGGTGGACAGCGACAGCGCATCGAGATAGCCACCGCACTGGCTAAGGAACCCACCATCCTGCTGATGGACGAGGGCACCTCGGCACTGGATCCTCAGACGGAAGCCAAGGTGATGGAAAACCTCTATGGCATGGGCATGACAATGATCATGATTGCCCACCGACTGGAAACCATTGCCCAGTGCGACCATATCTACGTGATAGAGCAGGGACACATTACCCAGCATGGCACGCACGACCAGTTGCGGCAGATGGACGGCCTGTATAGTAACCTCTTAAAATACGCCTGATACGATGGCAGAGAGTCTATTCCTTCAACAGTTAGCCCAGCGCATGGATGGCGACCGCAAGGCGATGAGCCAGGCGCAGGACATATTGCGCTCTATGATAGACCGCAAACTGTGGAAGCAGATGCAGTCGACGGTAGATTTGCCAAAGGACTTCGATCAGATAGAGATGTTGTTGGAGCAACATAACATCTTCTTCCGCGAAATCACCCTGTCAGAAGGCTGGTGGGCTCGCTGTACGGGCTATATGTTAGGTTTTATGGCCGACGACAATACGCCTATCATACTTGTCCCCGGCTTCACAGACTATACCTTCACACACCCCAAGACGGGTAAGATGATGTCGGCGAGCAAAAGCGCCAGCCTGCTGAAGAATAAGGCGGTGATAGCCTGTCAGCCTCTTTCAGAAGACAAGTTGACGGTCAAGGCTCTCATGCGCTATGCCCTGTTTAGCCTATGCAAGTATGATTTCATCTACAGTCTGTTGGCTTGCGTTGCCGTTAGTCTGCTGACCATGTTCACACCATACGTGTGCAAACTGATCTTCTCGGAGGTCATCCCCTCGGGAGATGCCGGCCAGATTGTTCCCATTGCGACGCTGCTCTTCAGCGCAGCCGTCGGGCTGACAATGGTGCAGGTGGCCCGTAACTTGGTGGTGATACGCATTAAGGACAAGGTGGAGTATGCCCTGCAGACCGCCCTGATGTCGCGCCTGCTGTTGCTGCCCACCACGTTTATCAAGGAATATACGCCAGGCGACCTCTCCAACCGCCTGCTGTCGTTGTCGCGCATCAGCTCGAACCTGACGGCCGATTTCCTGTCGGCCCTGCTTACTTTCCTGTTCTCGGCCATCATGTTCATCCAGTTCTTCATCTATGGCGGCCCGCTGCTCTTCACGGGTATCATCGTCGTCGCCATACAGATAATGGCCATCTTGATGGAGTTCTACTATACCAAGAAAATACAGCTGAGCGTGAATGCCAGCGCCTCACACCTCATCGGCATGATGTTTGCCCTGTTCTCCGGCATTCAGAAGATTAAGACCAGCGGCGCAGAGTTCCGTGCCTTCCATCAATGGGCAAAGGCCTACGAACCCACGGAGACGTATAGCAGCCGCCAGCCGTTGGTCAGCTTCTATGTGACCAGCATCAGCTACTGTCTCAAGTTCTTGCCCATGATTGTGACCATGTGGGCGGCCTGGCACTACGGCCTGGCACTCTCCGACTATATTGCCTATTGTGCCGTCTTAGGTATTGTCTGCCAGGCTGTCTCCCAGTTGCAGCGCATCACGAAACTGGTGGCACGCCTGCTGCCGGAGATTCAGCTCTGCCGTCCCTTGATGGAAGCAGAGACAGAAACAAAAGACGCAGCCCATGTGGTCAATAACATCTCAGGTCGGGTGGACATTCGCGGCCTGAAGTTCCGCTATGCCGACGACATGCCGTTGCTCTTCGACGGTCTCAACCTGAGCATCAACAGCGGCGACTATGTGGCGCTCGTCGGACCCTCGGGCTGTGGCAAGAGCACGCTCATGCGACTGATGCTGGGTTTGGAGCATCCGCAGGCCGGATCCATCTTCTTCGATCAGTATGATATCAGCGATATCAACCTGCGCAGTTTCCGCCAGTTCTGCATCAGCATCTGTCTGCAGGACGGCCAGCTCATTGAGGGTACCATCCTCGACAATATCATCTTTAATAGCCCGGTATTGACGGAAGAGGATGCCTGGGAGGCAGCCCGTATGGCGGCACTCGATATGGACCTCGAGCAGTTGCCCTTAGGTATGAACACGCCCATCAGTGTAGACGGTAAGGGTGTCTCTGGCGGACAGCGGCAGCGTATTCTCATTGCCCGTGCGCTGGTGAGAAAGCCGAGGATCCTCTTTCTCGACGAGGCTACATCGGCACTCGACAATATCAGTCAGCATATCGTCACCCAGAGTCTGGCCAAGTTGAGGTGTACGCGCATTGTCATCGCCCACCGCCTGAGCACTATCCAGCAGTGCAACCGCGTGATTGTGCTGCGAGATGGGCGCGTGGCGGCAGACGGCAGGTATGAGGAGATTAAGGATCAATTGACAATTGATAATTGATAATGGACAATTATGAGGACGTATCTATATAACATATCAGGATTCAAGCTATGGCTATTGCGATTGTTGTTGTGCGCAGCAATTATCCATTGTCCATTATCCATTTTCCATTGCAAGGCTCAGCTGCAACTGAGCCTTGAGGATGCCATCCGTCAGGCACAGGATAGCACGATCATCGCCTTCCAGAGTCAGCATGAGTACAACTACTACCAGTTGCACTACGATGAGTTCATGGCCCTGCGCAAACCGCAGTTGACCTTGCGCGTGGCGCCGAACTACTACAGACTCGTCAGCGACCTCTCGCGCGACTATGTCTATCTGCGTAACTACGACAACCTGTCGGCTGCTGCCAGTGTCACGTTGTCCCAGAAAATGCTGAACTGGGGTGGTGAGGCTTATGTCGGCTCGCAGGCCATCTGGACAGAATATTTCAATTCCGATAAAGACTATGCCCGTCAGTTCATGGCAGCCCCCATCTTGGTGGGCTACCGCCAGACACTCCTGGGCTACAATCCCTATCGCTGGGAGAAAACCATCGAAGACCAGCGGCTGAAGGCCGCCCGTCAGCAGCACCAGTACGACATGAACACCATCGCTGAGGAGGTGACGCGGCGCTTCTTCCGTCTGATCTGCGCCCAAGGTCAAGCCGACATGTACCGACGTAATCTACAAGCGGCCGACACCCTCTATGCCATCGCCCGCGAGAAAGCCAGCATCGTGATGGTGACGATGGCCGAACTGCGATCATTGGAATTGCAGCGCGTCAATGCTGCCAACGCATTGTCTATGGCGCAAACAGCTGAAGAGGAGGCCCGCACGCGGTTGGCATCCTTCCTGCGACTCGATGGCGACAGTCTGGCACTAGCCACACGCTTGCAGTTCCCACAAGAGCCCAAGCCCATCTCCCTGACCGCTGCCGAGGCCATCGACCTGGCTTTGGCCAATAGTCCCGCCTATCAGCACCAGATAGCCACACTCACAGAGTCGCGACAGCAGGAGCAGAAAGCACAGAAGGAGAAAGGCGTCAACGTGTCGTTAGACATCAATATGGGTATGCAGCAGGTAGACAACGTCATCGGCCGTGCTTATCGCGACCAAAGGCTGTATGCCTCAGGGGCCGTCACACTCAGCGTACCCCTGATGGATCACGGGGCTGCCAAGAACCGCTATGCCGCCGCCCAGGCTTGGGTGGAGCGCGAGGAGAGCGCACTCAATGAGGCTGAACGCTCGATGAGGGAAGATGTCACCTCAACCTTGCACAACATCAACACCTACCGCCAGCTCTTAGAACGGACCACTCAGGCTATGACGATGGCCGATGAAGTGTTTGAACTGAACGCGGAGAACTATGCCAATGGTCTCTGCGATATCAATACCTACACGCTGGCTCAGAACCGGCGCGACGAGGCCTACAACCAGTATCTGTCGGCCCTCGAGAAGTATTGGACCACCTATTATCATCTACTGACACTAACAGGAAAGAATTGAAGAATTGAAAAATTGAAATATGAAGAGAAAAATGTTCACCCTTCACCCTTCACTATTCATTAGCATAGCGTTTTGCGTAGTGGTTACGGCCTGTCACAACGGGCAGCAGAATGGTGCTGTGGTTAACGAAGCCGACACAGCCGCCATACAGCCTGCCGCCACAGCAAAGCCTGTTCAGAAAACTGCCGCCCCTGCCGCCTTCTCCTGCAAGGGCACCATCATGTCGGTCTCAGAAGTGGCCGTCGCCAGCCGCATCAACGAGCAGATCGTCATGCTCGGCGTGGAGATGGGCCAGCGCGTACACAAGGGGCAGGTCGTGGCCCGTCTCGACCGCACTGCCACCGAGGATAAGATTGTGAAAGGCCGTGCGGAACTGGAGCGTGCCGAATACCAGTATCAGAACATCCTGATGGGACAGGGTTATAAGCGTGGCGCGTTTGACCAGGCACCTGAGAACATCCGCGAACTGGCCCGTATTAACAGTGGCTACAACACGGCCAAGGCTGCTCTCCGACAGTTGGAACATCAGCTGACATATTGCACTATCCAAGCCCCGATCTCAGGTATGGTGACCCAGCTCGATGCCGCTCTCTATGCAACGGTCGCTCCTGGCCAGACGCTGTTCCGCATTGTAGATACCGAGCATCTGAAAGTGAGTTTCGATGTACTTGAGAATGAGTTGCAGCGTTTCGGAAAGGGCACGGAAATCACCGTCACCCCTATCTCTTTTCCCGATGACCACCATCAAGCTACGATAACCGCCATCAGTCCTGTAGTAGAGAAGAGTGGTATGATACATCTGGAAGCCACCCTCACACTGCATCCGCACCTCATGCCCGGCATGTCGGCTATCGTCACGCTCAAATAAATAAGATTCGGATATGCGAGTACAGACATTGAGGTACATCATGCTTGTCATTGGCCTTTGCTCCTGCGGGCAGATGTTGGCACAAGGAGGCGTGGGTTCCCTTCTCAAGAAAGTGGGAACATTCATCGACTCCATGTCGGTCCGTGGTGTTGACCGAAACTATATCGATGCACCGGAGAAACCTTGGCAGCTGATTGTGAAAGGCAATGTGAGCCAGACCATCGTGAGTATGAGAACCGAGGGCAGCATGGCCGGTCACGACTATAGCGCCAAACCGTCGCTGAAGACCACGCCTGCGCAGTATATAGGTCTGTGGGCAGGCTATAGAGGCTATGGCTTTGGCTACACAGTGAACGTTGGCGGCGACAAGGGTAGCTATCTGACTGTCGGAGCCACGGGAGGCGCCTTTGGTGTCAACGTGCGCATCCACTCGTTCGACAACAGCAACCCCGACTTTAATCTGAACAGTAGCCTGCTTTCTGAGGATCAGACGGAATCATGGAACGACTTACATCTGACAGACCCCATCCGTGTGAAGACGATCATCGCCGACGGATACTATATGTTCAATGGCAAGAAGTTCTCCTATGCCGCAGCCTACGACCAGTCTGTCTTCCAGAAACGTTCGGCGGGGTCGCTGATGGCCGGACTGATGTACAACTATACGCGTATCGATTATTCCTCTGACCCCAATGGCGACCTGGTCTATCTGATGGAGGGACTGGGTAAGGTGAAACTGTGGCAGGGTAGTGCGGGTGTAGGCTATGCCTACAACTGGGTACCCGCCCGCGGCCTGCTTGTCAACATCATGTTCATGCCCATGCTGACCTTTGTCAACAAGCTCAAGGCCTTCGGCTATGCCACTAACGTAGAGAAACTGATGGAAGACCCGTTATTCTGGGACCCGAACACCACCGACGAAGAGTGGGATGAGTGGTTCTATGGCAATGTGCGTGTAACGCCTGTGGGCGATAAGACCTTCAACAGCGGTCTGAGCCTGGGTTTCGATGGTCGTGTGTCGCTGACTTACAACATCGGGAGGTATTTCTTCAATGCCTACGGGCAATTCAACAATATCCGTTATCATCACAACAACAGCAACGGTTATCTGAACGACTGGTTCATCAACACCGCGATTGGCATAAGATTGTGATTGTCACAGATTATCTTGACCCCAATGTGACAATCCCCCCGCAGCATCTTTCTGCGAGGGGATTCGTCCATTATCCATTATCCATTTTCCATTGTCCATTGTCCATTATGACAACGGCCCCAGTCCCATGCAGCTGGTCGTGGTAATCGCCGTCAGAAATGCCGTGAGCGCGGCTACTACTACCTTCACCGCAATCTCAATGATTCGTTTCTTCATACGCTAAGTTTTAAAATTAAATCATTTACTTAATGGAGTCGCAGGTCATTCTATTTCCCCTCCTGAGTAGGAGGGGTTAGGGGTGGTCTGATCGCCCTCCTAAGGAAGTATGACCTGCCTCAGAATCTGCAATTGATCAGACCCCCTCTGGCTCCCCCTACTCAGGGGGAGAATTAGTTACCTGTATCTATCGGATTATAGTCATCACCGCTTCCGGAAGTGCCGGTGTTGATCATGAGCGTCGAAGCCTGTCCAGGCATTGCGAAGCTACCGCTATACACACCGCCATCCTCCGTCAGCTCGATGCTCGAACCATTGATACTTGCCGTCGGCACCTGACCCTCTGCAGGTGTGATGCTGATCTCCACCTCATCGTCCTCGCTCAGGTTCGAACCTGATGCCACAGCATTACCATTGTGCGTCACGCTGGCCGAACCGCTACCGCTCTTACTGATCGTCAGCGCATAATCACTCGTCTGATTCTGCTGGCTCTGGCCATTCTGACCGCCCTGCTCGTTCTCAGAGCTCTGTCCATTCTCGCCGTTCTGACCGTTCTCAGTACCGCCGTTCTCATTATCCTCCACCTCGCCGCTGTCGCCAGAGGTCACACGCTTCAGCACGTTGCCTTCCTCGTCGAGACAGGTAATCTGAATGCTCGTGTTCTTCAACTCGTCCTTCAGATCCACGTTGGGAGTGAAGATGATGCGGCGCACGGTAATCAGGTTGGTCTTCACGTCCTCCAGCTTCTCCATAGCCTTCGAACGCACACCGAAGCGCATGGTTCCCAAGCCCGGCAGAGGAATCGAATGACCCTCGGTGGCCCACGTCTTGAGCACTTCGCCAATATCGCAGAAATGCCTTATCTTTGCACCCGCGATTGCATCAAGAGTGGCATTAGCCCACCAACCGGCCTTAGGCGCTTCGCTTTGCGAAGAACCATTTTTAAAAAATCGTTGGCAGCGGTGGTAAAGCGATGCGAGTGAGATTAAGGATTCACTAAAAATTAACGATTATGGAAATTAGAAAACTTGATTGTGATTACGTTCAGTTGTTCCCAAGAACAATTGAGAAAGGTTTGGCTCCTGAGCATGTGGAGCAGAGTGATTTCGTGGCCGAGTGCCGCTATATTGAAACGATGGGCGATGTCTGGGTGATTCTCCAGCAAAAGCCTCCTCACATTATGGCCCAGGTGCAACTCACCAAAGATGAAGCAGATTTTGACATCAAACTCGGCAAAGCGATAGGACTTCATATATGGCATGATTTCATTCAAGGCGACGCCACATTCTTTTGTATGCTGTCTGGCTGCAATGTTGAAGAGTTGCCTATGCGCTATCCTGATTACATCAAAGAACAGGTCTATGCTCTGGCTGACGCCACTCGTTGGTGGCACGAATATGGAAAAGAGGCAATCTTGAAGGAATGATACTAAAATATCATGAATTTTCTTCTTCAACTTGTGTGGACAAACGAACGATCTTTAGCCAAATCGAGTGGTAAGCGCGATTTTCTGTCCAAAGAGATGTAACATTTTGGATTTTTGTATACTAATAAGAAAAAAAGTGTATCTTTGCAAGCGAAATATGGTTGAAAGGTATTGGATGTATGAGGTCTGATGTGAACTATAATTTGTAACTTTGCAAACGCGATATGAATATGGATACAAATATTAATAATAGAGATAACAGCAACCTCTTGCAACACAGAGATGAGTTCGAAACTGTATATGGCATTGATAGCAGAAACAGACATGACGAAGTATGGCGATATTGTGCCATTTGAAACGGCACAAATAGAGGGTGGTGTAATTGTGTCATTCGAAATGGCACAAATTCCAAGTATACTGTTTTCAACGGGTTGGACGAACCATCAGATTATTATGAATAGGTGTGAAAGCGATAGCCCGTGGGGACAGGTTCCGTGAGTCATAGGTATTAACGCGTTAAAGCCCCGCATCCCTGCGAGGCTTTAACGTTTTTACTAACTAACTAATTAAAAACCAAAACGTATGAAAAAGAAACTATCTATGAAAAAGACTAATTCTATTTTTTATTTCTGATGCAAAGTTACGGTGATTTTGTGCTGATTCCAAGAAAATGCGCTAATTCTTCTTGAACTTGTGTGGACAATGGCCTCGATATTGGACAAAACGAGGGATTAACTTCTTTTTCTGTCCAAAGAGATGTTACTATTTGTGTGGATTACGTTCATGAGGCTAAGTACAAAAAACATCCGTTATCATGCTTTAAGGGCATAACAGGCATAACGGCATAACATTAGTGAAAAATAATAGTGAATATGAAGTGCGGTGGGGCGAAGGGAAATAAGTTGTTTACACTAAAGTTTTATCCTGCGCCAGATGCAGTTTGGAATAAGGCGCCAGAAGAAAGTCATGACGCGATAGCGGAAGTCGATCACCCGGACGTGGCGACGGTGATAAATGCTGCTAACGATGTCGCGTGCTACGGCTTCTGGTTTCAGCATCATGGGATATTTGAACGTGCCTGAGAGCAATGCCGTATCTACGAAACCTGGACGGATGTCGGTAAAACGGATGTTCAGTCCACGCTGATAGGCTTGCTGTTCCAAAGCCTGCAGGTAGGTGGCTTGCAGGGCTTTGGTGGCAGAATAGGCAGGGGCAGGGCCAAGTCCCTTGGTTCCTGCTATCGACGTGATGGCAGCGATATGCCCCTTGCCCTGTTCGGCGAAATATCTGTAGGCCGTGCCAATCATCCTTGTGAAACCGACGGCATTTGTGTCAATCGTGCGGAGTTCGATGTCTGCCTCCAAGGTTCGGTTCTGCTTGCCAATGCCTGAAGCATGGAAGTAGAGATCCATGCCACCAAGCTGATCGATGAGTGTCAGGAGCCGTTGTCCAGCATCAGGCTTCGTCACATCGATGGTCATCACCTCAACACGCTCAGGAGCTATAGCTTTCAATTCCTGAAGCAGTGCCTCGCGCCGAGCGGCTACTCCCAACTTCCAACCGTCGGCAAGCAGCAGCTTTGCCACCTCCATGCCTATGCCCGAACTGGCTCCAATAATAAGCGCTTTCTTACCTTCTGTCATTTATAAGGGTTTGAACTCGTCGAGTAGCTTGAAGCAGTGACGGTTGATGATTTCCTCCAACTTGCGGTCGTGATTGTGGCGAAGGGTGGGTTTGGCGCCGCCAAACTCCATCAGTTCGCCATTCTCTTTGGTGTAGGATTGCCAGCTGGGAAGTCCTGCGCAGTTGGGATTGCCATCGTGTGCGAACTTAGCCCAGACATCACTCAGGATGGTTGCCCACTTTCTGTTCTGGTCGATGCAATGTTGCGATAGTTGGTTGGTGTAGTGGTGGAGCACATCGAAGCAGTACTTCAGCTCGGAGCCATGAGCAGAGCCTTTGTCGCTGCGGTTGTCCTGCTCATTGACGGTGTACATATATACATAGGTGTCGGCCTTGCGCTTACCACCAATGGCATCGGCAGTGATGATGGTTTTCGGGCGGAATAGCCAGTCGATGCAGAGCAGGTCGGAAGGCAATGTGCGCAGTTGCTTGTCGGGATAGGCTTCCATGAGGGCGCTGATGTAGGCTTCGGTCTCGTCGCCGAAGGTCTTCTGCAGTTCGGTGCGGGCCTGTTCGAAGGTGATGCCCTGATTGTAGCGCGAGCGCTGCAGTTCATTGAAAGTCGTGCCGATCATGAGGGGAATATCGTCGCTGATGCTGGCAAAGTCAGGTTGGAAAGGCTGTTGCAGCAGCACCTCTCCATCGGGTGTGGGACCGAAGCCCCACATCATGGGAGTACCGGGGCGACGGGTGCCGATGCTGGCAGCCATTGCGCGCTGACCTGCAGCATAGAGATCCTTATAGGATACATCCTTGATCTTGTCGACGGTTTTCTTGTTGAGACCCAGTTCCTTGAGCACGGCTTCGCCCAGTTTCTCAGTCATGGCCTTGGTATTGACATTGAGGATGGTGCCGCTCATGATGATGGCCTTGTGGAAGAGTCCCTTGGCTTTGGGCATACACATCAGCGTGCCGACCTTACCACCACCGCCGGATTCACCGAAAATGGTGACGTTGTTGGGGTCGCCACCGAACTTGGCGATGTTGTCGCGCACCCATTCGAGGGCCTGCACGGCATCGAGCATACCAACATTGCCGGAATATTTATATTTCTTACCGCAAGTGGAGAGGTCGAGAAAACCGAGGATGTTGAGACGGTGGTTTATGCTCACCACGACTACATCTTTCTTGGCGAGACACATGCCAGGATCCCATTCAGAGGTGCCAGAGTCGAAGCCGCCTCCGTGGAGCCAGAACATCACGGGCTTCTTCGCCTTCACATCAGTGGTCCATACGTTGAGCACGCAGCAGTTTTCCGACATCTGGTCTTCCGACATGGGGCGGTTCTGCTGTTGCATGGTCATCGGGCCCCAGTGGTCGCACTTGCGGATGCCCTTCCATTTCTTGACGGGCTTCGGAGGCATGAAACGCTCTACTTTGGCATAGGGGATACCGAGGTAGGCGAGGGAACCCTCTTGGATAATGCCGCTTACGAGGCCGGAGGTGGTGGAGATGACTTCCTTGTTTTCTTCTTGGGCCGATGCGGTGAGGGTCATCAGCAGGGTGATGAGGGTAAAGCAGAGTTTCTTCATTGATGATGGGTTTTTATGGGTTGGAAGGGTTTAATGGGTCGGAAGGGTAGAGGGTGATGGTGCCGCCGTCGCTCTGACAGTATTTGCGGAGCAGATCTTGGATAAACTCGGCATTGGCGACAACGCGCTCACGGTTGCCGTCGTAGCCATTGATGAGTACCACCAGATGGGTAGTGGCGAGGGTGAGCTTGGTACGTTCGTGATCGCTGGTAGGGGTGCCTACACCGCCTTCAGCATCGCGGTATACGGGCAGCCCCGCAATATTCAAGGCACCACGTCCGATGCCTTCGTAGGGCTCGCCTTCACGTCCGATGCCTAAGGTGAGGGTATCGCCCACGAACTTGTCGGCATCGAAACCTCCGATGCTGTAGCCAAAGGCAATTGAGGCTAGGTTGACCAAATCGACGAGGGTGTCGATCTGATAGAGTTCCTTGCCCTGCAACATGCGTCGGATGAGCTGTTCGCTGGCAGGACGGTAGCGCGAGGGATCTTTGCCACAGGCTTTGTAGACACGACGGGTGGCTGCGATGCCTGGCTGTTCCTTGAGCGTCTCAGTGGAGAGCTCCTGTCGCAGACGGTCTTCGAGAACGTGGATATCCTGCCACAGCTCAGGACAATAAGGGGTGTTAACCACACGAGCGTCTACCGCAGCTCCTACGAAGCCAGGGCAAACGCTCGCTATCTCTTGCGAAACGAGAATATTCATTGGTCAAATGTCTATGACCTTACTGATCAGGGTCACCCTGATAATGATAGGGCTTTATAGCGGGATTCGATCCCATGTCGTGCGTGTTGATGGTTCCGGTGCGGATGACACCATCCTTATATTTCTTCTGCATGGGACCCACGTTGAGCAGCAGATCCTTGTAGATAACAGTCGGATAAACGATACCATACATGCCGATGCCCACGCGCACACCTTCAGGATAGATATTATTAAGAATGTAGGCCGTGCGGAAGAAGGAGTGGTTGTAAATCTCCAGACGGTTGTTCCTCTTTAGCGATGTGAGCAGCTCCTTGTTGATTTTGGCAGTGTCGGCGTGGCTGAACATATTGTTCAGGTTGTTCACCTGATCGTCAATATCATCGCCCTGGATGCTGTCGTTGGCCTGGATGCACTGCAAGATGTTGTCGACCATCTCCATTTCCATTTCCTCTTGGGTAGGCTTCGTCATTATGCCTACGATGAAGAGGAGAATCAGGACGCCTATCAAAATGGTGAGCTTGCCAAAGCAGCTGTGATAAAATGCCTGTAGTGGCGACTCGTTTTGTTTGAAACTTCCGTTGTTTGTCTGATCCATAATGATAAAAGTTTAAATTTTATTGTTGTGAATTAAGTTCATAAATTCCTGTCGTGTCTTGGCTTGGTTAAAAGCACCGCAGAAATCGCTGGTGGTGGTGATGCTGTTCTGCTTCTCCACTCCCCGCATCTGCATGCACATGTGACGGGCTTCGACTACCACCATCACGCCTAAGGGTTTGAGGGTCTGCTGGATGCACTCTTTAATCTGAAGCGTCATGCGCTCCTGTACCTGCAGACGGTGGCTATAGATATCGACTACACGGGCTATTTTTGACAATCCCGTGATGTAGCCGTTAGGGATATAGGCCACATGAACCTTGCCGTAGAAGGGTATCATGTGGTGTTCGCAGAGCGAGAAGAAATCGATGTCCTTGACGATGACCATCTGTGAATAGTCTTCCTTGAAGAGGGCTTGACGGAGCACTTCGTGGGCATCCATCTGGTAACCGCGGGTGAGCACCTGCATGGCCTTGGCTACACGCATTGGCGTCTTCTGGAGGCCCTCGCGTTCGGGGTCTTCTCCCAGCAGTGTGAGGATCTCACGGTAGTGCTGGGCCAATTGCTCTAATCCTTCGCGGTATTCTGTTTCCGGATTCATGGATTATCGGTAGAATCGGTTGTTGTTGTTTGCGGGGTTGGGTTAAGATATGGCACGGTAATCTTTCCCTTGACGATGATGGCCGACTTGTAGCCAAGCTTCTTTACGGCGTTGAGCATCTGGTGGGCCTCTTCGTAGGTACGGTAGTTGCCCATGCGACAAATCCATCTTGGGGAGTAGAAATGCACGTAAACGGGCTCGCCTGGGAAGAGGGAGTTGATTTCCCGGCCCGTCCGCTCTGCCTTGACACGGGCATCGCGGGAGTTGCCGCCAGCAAAGATCTGAACGCGATAGCCGTTCACCTTATAACCTTTGAGCACTTTTTTGCGGGGCTCTTCTGTGTAAGTGGTGTCAGGGGTGGTTTCAGATTGTGTGGTGGTTGTCAGCTGTGGACGCTGCGTCTGTTGGGTTTGACGGGTTGACAGGGGCTGCTGAGAAGTCTGAGTAGTAGGAGTATTCTGAGTGCCCTGATTACTCTGAGTATTCTGCTTTGCAGGTGTGACCACGTCTTGTGGGCCGTTCACGAGGTCGTCGATTTCCTTCGACTGCGTCACGGTCACTTTCCCCTCACCGGCATTGCTCTTTTGGAGCCGCTGGGTGAAGGTTGTCTGTGCGTTAGCTGCCAGAAGACAGCTAACACACATCCATCCTATGGTTAAAAGCCGTTTCACTTCTTCCAGGCGTCAATAATACCTTTGAAGTCGGCAGCCTTCAGTGAAGCACCACCAATAAGTCCTCCGTCGATGTCGGGCTTGGCGAACAACTCAGGTGCGTTCGATGCCTTGCAAGAACCGCCATAGAGAATAGTGGTATCATCGGCTACTGCCTGACCATACTTCTCGGCGATGATGCTGCGGATGTAAGCGTGGATTTCCTCGGCTTGCTCGGCAGTAGCGGTGAGACCGGTACCGATGGCCCAGATGGGCTCGTAGGCGATGACAATCTTGCGGAAGTCTTCCTCAGAGAGGTTGAATACGCTACCCTCGAGTTCGGCCTTTACAACCTCATTCTGCTTGCCAGCCTCACGCTCTTCCTTGCTCTCACCGATGCAGAAGATTACTTTCAGGTCGTTCTTCTGTGCCAAAATCACCTTCTCCTTCAGGATCTCAGGTGTCTCCTTGTAGTACTCACGACGCTCAGAGTGGCCGAGGATGACGTATTGTGCACCTGTAGACTTTACCATCTCAGCGCTCACCTCACCGGTGAAAGCACCCTTCTCCTTGTCAGCGCAGTTCTCAGCACCCAGACCGATGATGTCCTGATCGAGGAACTGGGCAATGCTTGCCAGGTGAATAAACGGTGTACAGATGACTACACCACAATTGGGCTTGTCAGCTTTCAGTGTCTCATTGAGCTCTTTTGCCAGAGCAATACCGTCCTGGAGATTCATGTTCATCTTCCAGTTGCCGGCTACAATCTTTTTTCTCATAACTTGTTTACTTTGATCTTTTAAAATTGTACGTTGAACGTTATTCTTCTTTTTCTTCTTTTGAATCCATTTGGTCCATGCCCATAGACGGTCGGCGATGGTAAGCAATACCAGTGGCAGTACAAACCACGTGAGCAACTTTGCGATTTTGCCAGGTACGCTGTCGCCAGGCATCTTACCTAGCTCACTGTCCTCCAACCGTTGGGTGAGCTGCTGCTCCTTAGGAAGATGGTTATGGCTCCACTTGCGGATGACAGTTCCCTGACGTAGGAGCATCAGACCCGGATTGCTGCGAATCATGGTCTTCAGCGTAATCTCGTCGGTAGTGCAGAAGGGGTATTCAGCCCCCGTCATGTCGCGCCAACGATTTCTGGCCCGATCCGTACTCGCTGTAAGGCAGTAGAAGGGGTAACCATTGTCCTGACAATACTCATAAACATTGTTGATACGGTCGAAATAGCTGTCGTCAGCATATTCCAGATGCGGAGAGATGAGCAGGAAGGTGTAACCCTCTTTTTCGAGCACCTCATTGGTGATGTCGCCCTCTTCTGTCGTGATGGTGAAATCATGGATGGGCGGTATGTAGCCCTCAGCCGTCTGGACGGTCTTCGAATCGATGAAGGTCCAAGTGGAGTCGGGGTAGTTGTCTACGGTAAATTCCTTGCGCTGTCCGTCTTTCTCCAAAATGAAGGTGGTCTCGAACTGTGGCTGTTGGGCCCCTTCGGGGATTTCCATTCCCTCTTGGATGTTGGCTCCTACGTGATAGGGACGGAAGTCGAACATGGGCAGGCCGTATAGACAGTAGCCTGCGATGAACAGGATAAACAGAGCTGCGTAGTTGAGTACGATCCACTGATTGGTACGACTGATCATGCGCGTCATATCGAGCGGTTTCCAACAGATAATACCGGCAGCGATAAGTAATACCACATTCTTCCAGAACGTCTGCCAGTTAGTGAGTACCAGAGCGTCGCCGAAGCAGCCGCAGTCGCTCACGGGGTTATCAATGGCCAGCCATAGCGATATGATACCCATTATAGCCATTAGACCCAATGTTATCCTCGACACCAATCTCCGTCGAATGGCGAAGAGCAGACAGATACCGATGACGAACTCCACAGCCGACAGTAATACGGAGGCGGAGAGCGTCACAAAGTCAGGCACCAACTCGTGCAGGTGCAGGGCGGTGAGGTAGTCGTTAATCTTGTATTGTGTCCCCAATGGATCAACTGCCTTGACAAATCCCGATAGAATGAATGTCAGGGCGAGCAGCAATCGGGCGATGTTTACAAGTATCTTCCTCATGCGAGTTTTATCATTCCAAAGACCGCGTAGTTGATAATATCCATATAGTTGGCATCGATACCCTCAGACACGAGCGTGTCGCCTCCAAGGTTCTCGATCTCCTTGATACGTTCTATCTTTGTCAGGATGAAGTCGGTATACGAGCTGACTCGCATGGACCGCCAGGCCTCGTCATAATCATGATTCTTGCGCTTCATCAGCTCGAGCGCCTCATGGGCGTACTGGTCGTAGAGGTGCATGGCTTCGTCGTTGGTAATGTCGACGATGTCAGCAAAGCCCTTGTTGAGCTGTATGAGCCCCACGATGCCGTAATTGATGAGAGCTATGAATTCCGGACGGATGCCTTCACCTACCATCGACTCCTGTTTGATTTCGAGCGAACGGATGCGCTTGGCCTTGATGAAGAGCTGGTCGGTGAGGGCTGTGGGACGCAGGATGCGCCACGAGGCCTTGTAGTCGTGAAGCTTCTTCTCAAACAGGGCACGGCACTCAGATATGGCTTGCTCAAACTCTTTATTCGTCTTCTCAAATGGATCCATGGTTACTTCATCTCCTTTTGTTTCTTGTGAATATAACGGATTTTGGCACCAAGCACTTCGAACTGCGTACGGAGCGAGTCACGCTTCATACGGGTGAGCGTGAGCATTGTCAGCTCTTCGGGTGTGGCGCGCAGGGCGGCCTTGTCACGCTCAACCTTTTCCTGTTGGTAGGTATAGTCGTGGTTTACGGCCTGCAACAGACTGTCGGTCACAAGCAACTCCTGTTGGGTCTTCTTCAGTTCGATGTCCTGATAAAGCTTAAGGGCCTTCTTACGGGCGTCGATGGCGTTGGGGAACACCTTACGCAGGCTGTCGATCATTGTCAACGCCTGGTCGTATTGCCCTTGCTCGTAGCAGGTGCCTGCCTTTTCGAGCATAGTCTCGGCCTGTTTCTGGGCTTTATTCTCCCCGCAGGACCATAGAATCAGGAGAGCTATCGTGCTCAAAACCAATCTCTCTATTGTCATATTTCCTGAAATTCGGTGCAAAATTACAAAAATATTATGAATTATGCATTATGAATTATGAATTATTTCGTATCTTTGCAGCAAATTTGTGAAAAAGTTCTAATGAAATTGTATACTGACGAAGAATTAGCAGTGCTTTTAGACCAGGAATTATTCCACCAGATCAGTGAGGCGGCCGATCGTCTTGGGGTGGAGTGTTATGTCGTGGGCGGCTATGTGCGTGACATATTTCTTGAACGACCTTCCAACGATATCGATGTTGTGGTTGTGGGCAGCGGTATCGCCGTGGCCCAAGAGTTGAAGCGCATGTTAGGTCACAAGGCGCACCTCTCTGTATTCAAGAATTTCGGCACGGCACAGGTGAAATACCGCCATAATGGCGAAGAGGTAGAGGTGGAGTTCGTTGGAGCGCGTAAGGAGAGCTACAGCCACGATTCACGCAAGCCTGTTGTCGAAGACGGAACCCTCGAGGATGACCAGAACCGTCGTGACTTTACCATCAATGCAATGGCTATCTGCTTGAATAAGAGTCGTTTCGGCGAACTTGTCGACCCCTTCAACGGTTTGGCAGATCTTGAGGATGGGATTATCGCCACACCGCTGGAGCCAGACATCACCTTCTCCGACGACCCCCTACGCATGATGCGCTGTATCCGTTTTGCCACACAACTGAACTTTCAGATTGAGGATGAGACCTTTGTGGCATTGGAACGTATGGCCGACAGAATTAAGATTGTGAGTGGTGAGCGTATCAAGGACGAACTCAACAAGATTATCATGGCACCGCATCCCAGCATCGGTTTCGAATATCTTCAGCGTTCTGGCCTCCTGCAGATCATCCTTCCTGAGCTCTCTGCCCTCGATATTGTGGATCAGAAAAATGGCCGTGCACATAAGAATAACTTCTATCACACCCTCGAAGTGCTGGAGAACGTGGTGAAAAGTGTAGACTCTTCACTCTGGCTCCGTTGGGCAGCCATTCTCCACGACGTGGGTAAAACCAAGTCGAAGCGTTGGGATCCTGCTGCTGGCTGGACCTTCTACAACCATAATATAATAGGTGCCAAGATGGTGCCTGTCATCTTCCGCAGATTGATGTTGCCTCTCGATATGAAAATGAAATATGTGCAGAAGCTCGTTGAACTGCACATGCGTCCCATAGCCATCGCTGATGATGTGGTGACCGATAGTGCCGTGCGTCGACTGCTGAATGATGCGGGAGAGGATATTGACGACCTGATGACCCTCTGTGAGGCCGATATTACCTCGAAAAACGAAGTCAGGAAAAAAATCTTCCTTGAGAACTTCCGCATGGTACGTGAGAAACTTGCTGGCCTTCAGGAGAAAGACTATGTGCGCTTGTTGCAGCCCGTGATCGACGGTAATGAGATCATGGAACTCTTCCACTTGAAACCTTCGCGTGAGGTGGGTGTCCTGAAGCAATACCTCAAGGATGCCGTCCTCGACAACCGTGTCGAAAACGAACGCGAACCCCTCATGCAACTCCTCATGCAAAAAGCAAAAGACATGAAACTGATTTAGTATTTATGATCAAGAATTTGAGAATTAGAGAATTTTGTTTGCTTGCAAACCTTCACTATCGTTTGGCATCAAACGAAATTATTCTCAAATTCTCTAATTCTTGATAATAATTTTTGATAATAAAAATTTGATATGAATATGAGACTATTACTAACAACAATCATGAGTCTGCTGATAATGCAGATGTGGGCAAACCCTGTAGACGAACTGTTGGAGCGTATCGACAAGGGCGCTTCTGCAAAATTTAAGACTGAACTTGTCAAGAGCGACAAGGACTTTTTCGAGCTTGAACAGAAAGGTGCTAAAATCGTGGTACGAGGCAATACTTGGGTGAACATCGCCTCAGGTGTCAACTGGTACCTGAAATATTATGCTGGCATCCACCTCTCTTGGAATCAGATGCAGGCGAAATTGCCTGGTGTACTCCCTGCTGTTAAGCAAAAGGAGCGTCATGAGACCGACCTCACGTTAAGATATGACTTCAACTACTGCACGTTCTCTTACTCCATGGCCTTCTGGGACTGGAAGCGCTGGGAGCAGGAAATTGACTGGATGGCGCTGCATGGCGTCAATCTGCCCTTGGCCATCGTTGGTGAAGAGTGCGTGTGGCGTAATATGCTCCTGAAACTCGGCTATTCGGAAGAGGAGATCGGAAAGTTCATTGCAGGTCCGGCCTTCCTCGCCTGGTGGGAGATGAACAATCTCGAAGGGTGGGGTGGACCACTGCCCTTGTCATGGTATAGTCGTCAGGAGAAACTTCAGAAACAGATCCTCGCCCGTATGAAGCAATTGGGTATGCATCCCGTATTACCTGGCTATAGCGGTATGGTGCCTCATGATGCCAAAGCGCGTCTCGGACTGAATGTCGCTGATGCAGGTCTTTGGAACGGTTTCCAGCGTCCTGCGAACCTTCTGCCTACAGACCCCCGTTTTGCAGAGATTGCCAAACTCTATTTCGATGAACTGACAAAACTCTTTGGCAAGGCTGATTATTACTCGATGGACCCCTTCCACGAGAGTAATGACGATGCCTCCATCGACTACGCTAAAGCGGGTGAGGCCATGATGCAGGCCATGAAGCGTGTGAATCCCAAAGCCGTCTGGGTGATTCAGGGCTGGACGGAGAATCCCCGTCCCCAGATGGTGGATGGTATGAAGGCGGGCGACCTGCTTGTGCTTGACCTCTTCAGCGAGTGCCGTCCTATGTTCGGCATCCCCAGCATCTGGAAGCGCGAAGAGGGCTATAAGCAGCACCACTGGCTCTTCTGCCTCCTCGAGAACTTCGGTGCCAACGTAGGTCTGCATGGGCGTATGGACCAACTCCTCGACAACTTCTACAGCACAGACTATTCACTATTCACTAATCACTATTCACTCCGTAAGGGCATCGGCTTCACGATGGAGGGCTCTGAAAACAACCCCGTCATGTTCGAACTCATGAGCGAGTTGCCTTGGCGACCTGAGAAATTCAAGAAAGAAGACTGGGTGCGCCAATATGTCAAGGCACGCTATGGTGTTGACGATCCTCTCATCGAACGGGCGTGGCTCCTCCTGGCACGTACCATTTACAATTGTCCTTCGGGTAACAACCAGCAGGGCCCTCATGAGAGCATCTTCTGCGGACGACCCTCACTGAACAACTTCCAGGCATCGTCGTGGTCAAAGATGAAAAACTATTACGATCCTTATTCTACACTCGAGGCTGCAAAGATGCTGAATAGTGTAGCTGAGAAGTATCGTGGCAATAATAATTTCGAGTATGATCTGGTTGATATCACCCGTCAGGCATTGGCAGATCAGGCACGACTGCAATATCAGCGCGCCATTGCTGATTACAAGGCCTTTGCCACGAAGGAGTTTGAGAGCGACTACCGCCGATTCCTCCTCATGCTGCTCATGCAAGACAAACTGTTAGGTACCCGCTCTGAGTTCCGCTTGGGTCATTGGACGGAAGCTGCCATTGCCTGTGGTACGACCCCAGAGGAGAAGAAACTCTATGAATGGAATGCCCGTGTACAGATTACTACCTGGGGCAACCGCTACTGTGCCGATACGGGAGGCCTGCGCGATTATGCCCATAAAGAGTGGCAAGGACTGCTGAAAGATTTTTACTATACTCGTTGGGAAACCTACTTCAATGCCCTTGCTGATCAGATGAAGGCACAGCAGAAACCCCAGCCAGATCTCCTTGGTGGAGGACCCAATGCCTCGAAGACTGCTGCCGAGCTCTTCCAGATGGCGCTGCCTCAGGAAGTCACCCTCGACTATTACGCCATTGAGGAGCCTTGGACCCTTCGTCAGAATCCCTACACTTCTACCCCAGAAGGCTCTCCCGTCGACGTCGCCAAGGAGGTGATGGAATTACTGAAGTAAAAAACAATATTCAATGAAACAGTCAAATCGTCTTTTAAGTCTCGACATTCTCCGCGGTATTACTGTCGCTGGTATGATATTGGTGAACAACGGCTGGGGGGAATCCTTTGAAATGCTCGGTCACTCCAAATGGAATGGCATGACGCCTTGCGACCTCGTGTTCCCCTTCTTCCTCTTCATCATGGGTATCTCTTGTTACCTCTCCTTGGTGAAGTCTGAGTTCAAACCCACGCCTCAGGTCATCCGTCGCATCATCAAGCGTACGGTACTCTTGTTCGCCATTGGTCTTTTCATCAACTGGTTCGACAACGCCATCGAGGGCGATTTCCTCTGTTTTGGTCACCTCCGCATCTGGGCTGTCATGCAGCGCATCGCCCTCTGCTACGGCATCGTGTCGCTCTTCGCCCTGTTCTGTAACCATAAGTATACTATTCCCGTAATCATCGGCCTTTTGGTCATCTATGCCGCTATCCTCATTTTGGGCAACGGCTATGCCGAGGATGCGAGCATCAACATTCTGGCGCAGGTCGATCTGAACCTCTTTGGTTACGACCATCTCTATCATAAGAGCCCTGTCGATCCTGAGGGCTTGCTAGGCACTATCTCTTCTGTGGCCCATGTGCTGCTTGGCTTCTATTGTGGTAGACTCATTCGCCAGAAAGAGACCGTCTCTGATAAAGTCATCGCCCTCTTCGTCGTGGGTACTATCCTCGTCATCGGTGGTTACCTGCTCTCTTATGGCTTGCCCCTCAACAAGCGCATCTGGAGCCCCAGCTATGTCATGGTTACCTGCGGACTCGCCTCTTTGCTTCAGGCCTTCCTGATGTATATCATCGATATTCAGAAGAAATCTAGTTGGACCACCTTCTTCCATGTTTTTGGCGTAAATGCTTTGGCGCTCTATGTTTCCAGCGAACTTCTTGCCATTCTTCTGGGCAACCTCGGCGTTTCCGAAGTGGTCTACAACACTATCCATGCCATCATTCCGCCTTTGAAGTGGGCTTCCCTCGCTTATGCCCTCTATTTTGTGGGTCTAAATTTCGTCATAGGTTATTTACTTTTCCGCAAGAAAATCTACATAAAATTATAATACGCAATAAACTTTGTTAAAATAACTGTCTCTGAATATATCATTAGATATATTTTTCGTACCTTTGCACCTCGAAAACTACGGAGTACCTCGGAAGTTTTTCGAGGTGCAGGTGGGTTTGATACGTATTAAACAAAATATTTTTAGGTATGAAAAAGAACAAATTTTTGATGTTTGCTGCCGCAGCAGTGATGTTCGCATCATGCGGTGGTGGCGGTGGTCGTCCTACGTTCGGCGACAACGAGTATCCGGTCACGACGGTTGGAACGTCGAGTACCCAGATGCAAACAACTTATCCTGCTACGATCAAGGGTGTGCAGGATGTGCAGATCAGTCCGAAGGTACAGGGATTTATTACGCAGATTAACGTGAAGGAAGGTCAGACGGTGGGTGCCGGACAAGTACTCTTCGTATTGGACAATGCTACCTATCAGGCTCAGGTGCGTCAGGCACAGGCTCAGGTGAACACGGCTCAGGCTTCCTGCAACACAGCCAAACTGTCGTATGAGAATGCCAAGAAATTGTTTGAGAACAAGGTGATCGGTGACTTCGAACTGCAGTCGGCTACCAACAGCTACGAGAGTGCGAAGGCTGCATTGTCGTTGGCTCAGGCTGCACTGGCATCGGCTCAGGAGATGCTGAGTTTCTGCTATGTGAAGAGCCCTGCTGCTGGTGTGGTGGGCACACTGCCTTATAAGAAGGGTACGTTGGTGAACACGGCTTCAGTACTGACCACCGTGTCGAACAACTCGCAGATGGAGGTGTATTTCTCACTGACTGAGAAGGACGCGTTGGCAATGGCTCAGGCCGAGGGTGGCCAGAATGCTGCCATGGGCGCTATGCCGAATGTACAGTTGCAGTTGGCCGATGGTACCGTTTATGCTCATGAAGGTAAGGTGACGAAGATGAGTGGTGTGATCGATGCCGCTACGGGTTCTGTCCAGGTGATTGCCCTCTTTCCCAACCCTGAGCGTCTGCTGAAAAGCGGTGGCTCTGGTTCCATCATCATTCCGAAGAGCAATTCTTCCGCCATCATTATTCCACAGTCATGTGTCTCTGAGGTGCAGAACAAGAAGTTCGTTTACCTCCTGGACAAGGGCAATAAGGTGAAGTATACTGAAATCAAGGTGGATCCCCAGAACGATGGCAACAACTACATCGTGACAGACGGTCTGAAGTCGGGTGACAAGTATGTGACCAATGGTATCACCAAGCTGAACGACGGTATGGAGATTGTGCCCATCACGCCTGAGAAGTATCAGCAGAAAATACAGGATCAGGCCAAGGCCATGAGTGCCGGCGACATCGTTGGAGCGATGAAAAAATAAATTGTAAATGGGACTCGCTACGCGCTTGGCTTGTCCAAGAAATTGTCAAATTGTAAATTAGTATGACTTTTACGAATTTTATCAAACGCCCAGTGCTGTCGACGGTGATTTCTATTCTCATCGTCTTACTGGGTGTCATCGGATTGATTTCACTGCCTATCGAGCAGTATCCGAATATCGCGCCTCCTACCGTTGCGGTATGGACCAGCTATCCGGGTGCTGATGCCGAGACGGTGAAGAACTCCGTCATTACTCCGCTTGAAGAGAGTATTAACGGTGTGGAGGGTATGGACTACATCTCCTCTACGGCTGGCGCAGGTTCGGCACAGATCAGTGTGCTGTTCCGTCAGGGTATGAATGCCGATATGTGTGCCGTCAACGTGCAGAACCGTGTGCAGCAGGCTCAGGCATTGCTGCCTGCAGAGGTGACACGTATCGGTGTGACGGTGACGAAGCGTCAGACCTCGCAGGTGCTGATGTTCACATTGACCTCTGACGGCCGTTACGACGATGAGTTCCTGACGAACTATAACAATATCAATATCATCCCTGCCATCAAGCGTATCCAGGGTGTGGGTGACGTGCAGTCGCCTGGTCTGAAGACCTACTCGATGCGTATCTGGCTGAAGCCCGACGTGATGAAGCAGTACAACCTGATGCCTTCTGACATCAGCGGTGTATTGGCAGAACAGAACATCGAGGCTGCTCCTGGTTCGTTCGGTCAGGAGTCGAATGTGGCCTATGAGTATGCCATGCGCTATACGGGTCGTCTGAAAACGGCTGAGGAGTTTGGTGAGATTGTCATCTCCAACAATGCTAACGGACAGACTCTGAAGCTGAAGGACGTGGCCAAGATTGAACTGGGTGGTCAGCAGTATAGTGTCTCGATGAGAAACAACAACCTGCCTTCTGTGCTGGGTATGGTACAGCAGATTGCAGGTTCTAACGCCAACGAGATAGCCAAGCAGGTGAAGGCCGAGCTCGAGGAGCAGGCAAAACTGTTCCCTCCAGGCATGACCTATAAGATCAACTATGATGTAACGGAGTTCCTCTATGCATCTATCGAGGAGGTGGTGTTCACGCTGTTCTTCACACTGTTCCTGGTGTTCCTCGTGATCTACATCTTCCTGCAGGACTGGCGTTCAACGCTCATCCCGCTGATTGCCGTGCCTGTGTCGTTGATCGGTACATTCTTCTTCCTTAACGTCTTCGGCTTCTCCATCAACCTGTTGACGCTGTCGGCTTTGCTCTTGGCAATTGCCATCGTGGTCGACGATGCCATTGTGGTGGTCGAGGCTGTACATGCGAAGTTGGACCAGGGTTATAAGTCGACGCTGACAGCTTCGATCGACGCCATGAACGAGATCTCAGGTGCTATCATCTCCATCACGCTGGTGATGGCCTCAGTGTTCATCCCTGTGTCGTTCATAGGTGGCACGAGTGGTTCGTTCTACCGTGAGTTTGGTGTGACGATGGCCGTCTCTATCTTTATCTCGGCACTGAACGCCCTGACGCTGTCACCGGCTCTCTGTGCCATCTTCCTGAAACCCCACGATGAGAATGGTCATGAGAAGAAGATGTCGATGATCGACCGCTTCCATGCTTCGTTTAATACGGCCTACGATTCGGTGCTGGGTAAATACAAGAACAGGGTGGAGAAACTGGTGCGCAAACCCTTGGCCATCATCGTGGTCGTGATTGTCGGTATCGCCGTACTTGCCACGACCATGCTGACCACGAAAACGGGTCTTGTGCCTGATGAGGATACTGGTACGCTGTTCTGTACCATCTCGATGCCGCCTGCAACGTCAGTGGCTCGCACACGACAAGTGATCGACGAGGTGGATGCCATCTTGGCTGCTGACCCCGCCATCCAGAGCCGTGAGCAGATTCAGGGTTATAACTTCATCGCTGGTTCAGGTTCTGACCAGGCTACGTTCATCCTGAAGCTGAAACCGTTTGCCGAGCGTCAGAAAAGCCTTTGGTGGAAGATCTCTGGCTTGTGGCAGGGCGACGGTATCTACCGTTTCTTCCTCAATCCTTATGAGTCGACGGGCGTGATTGCCCAGATCTTCATCAAGACGGCTCACATCAAGGATGCGCAGGTTCTGGCTTTCGCACCGCCTATGATTCCTGGTTTCTCGGCCAACTCGGGTGTGTCGCTTGTCATGCAGGACCGTACAGGTGGCTCGCTCGATAAGTTCTATGGTATCGTAAAGGACTATCTGGCCGAACTCAACAAGCGTCCTGAGTTCCAGTCGGCCCAGACATCGTATAACCCCAATTATCCGCAGTACATGTTGCATGTCGACGTGGCCAAGTGTAAGCAGGCTGGTATCTCGCCCAGTACGGTGCTCACTACGCTGCAGGGTTACTACGGTGGTCTGTATGCCTCGAACTTCAACGCCTACGGTAAGCTTTACCGTGTGATGATTCAGGG
>Ga0310786_10002269_pt1 | contig 29659 bp, 17 predicted proteins | sample AusTroGonzalo_MG_FD_203881 | JGI IMG/M metagenome (GOLD analysis project Ga0310786, IMG submission 203881) | Bovine rumen microbial communities from tropical cattle in Woodstock, Queensland, Australia - Gonzalo_03 (v2) (version 2) | ecosystem: Host-associated > Mammals > Digestive system >...
CCATGGACCGCGACCAGCACTGGGATCGCATCCGCCTCGCCTACGACCTCCTTGTCAACGGGCAGGGCCGCGCCGTGACCGACATGGTGGCGGGCGTCCAGTCGTGCTACGACTCCCACACCGAGACTAACAAGAACACCGACGAGTTCATGGAACCCCTCGTCAACAGCACCGTCGACGGACGCATCCAGCCGGGCGACGTCGTCATCTTCTTCAACTTCCGCAGCGACCGCGCCAAGGAAATCACCATTGCCCTCACCCAGCGCGACATCCCCGAGGAGGGCATGACCACCATCCCCAACCTCCAGTACTACTGCATGACACCCTACGACGACTCCTTCACTGGCGTCCACGTCATCTTCCCCAAGGAGAACCTCTTCAACACCCTCGGAGAATACCTCTCGGGCTTGGGCCTGAGGCAGCTCCACATCGCCGAGACCGAGAAATACGCCCACGTCACCTCCTTCATCAACGGAGGCCGCGAGGAGCCCTTCCCCGGCGAGGACCGCATCCTGGTCAACTCGCCCGCCGTGGCTACCTACGACCTGCAGCCCGAGATGTCGGCCTTCGAGGTGAAAGACCGTCTCGTCGCGGCCCTCCGCACCGGCAGCTACCACTGGGTGGTGGTCAACTTCGCCAACGCCGACATGGTGGGCCACACCGGCGTCTACTCCGCCATTCAAACGGCAGTGCAGACCATCGACCAGTGCCTGAGCGAGATAGTGGAAACGGCCAAGGAGATGGGCTACGACGTCGTCATTACCGCCGACCACGGCAATGCCGACCATGCCCTCAACGACGACAGCAGCCCCAATACCGCCCACTCCACCAACCCCGTCCCCTTCATCTACGTCACCTCCACCCCAGGCACCACCGTCCAGAACGGCGTCCTGGCCGACGTCGCCCCCTCCATCCTCCACATCATGGGCCTCTCGCAACCCCAGGAAATGACCGGCCGATGCCTCATCAGCAAATAACAGTAAAACTTAAAACATACATCAACATGAAAAAAGCATTATTGACACTGGCCCTGGCCATGATGGCCCTGGCCGCAGGAGCGCAAGCTCAGGAAAACACCTTCAAGTGGGTCGTCGGCGGTACGGGAAGCTTCTCCCACGACTACGCAAATATTGACGGCAACGCCAACAGCGAATCGACCCTTATTCACATCGAGCCCTTCGTGGGCTACCAGCTGAGCGACCGCTGGCGCGTGGGCCTCACCTTCGGCTACGACTTTGGGAATGTGAAGAAAACTGTGGGAGGAGCCACCGTCAGCGTGGGCAATCTCAGCACTTACAATGTCGGCCCTTACGTCCACTTCGACATCGTGAAGTACAAACGCTGGATTCTCTGGGCCGAAGCCGAGGCTTTCTACATCTGGTCGCCCAAGAGTGTTCCGATGGAGGGAGACCCCCTCACTGGAGGCATGGTCCCCGTCCTTCCTGCCACCGGATCCCCTATGACCCTCAAAGTGCAGGGAGTCCAGTTCACCGTCAAGCCCGGCATCACCTATGTACTTGACAAACACGTCAACATCGACCTCAACCTCAACCTCCTTGGCTGGTACTACGCCAACAGCCGTCTGGAGGTTATCGACGGCGGCGCCACAGGCATTGCTGCCGGCACGGAGATGACCTCGGGTCACAACGGCCTCGTCCTCGACCTGCTGAAGAGCTCGCCCTCCGACTACTGGGAGAAGGTGGCCATCGGCATCACCTTCAAGTTCTGACATTTGAACCCCCTTGCGGGCCGGGGCGAGAGCCCTTGCCCGCAACCAAGTAAAAAGAAACAAAAACAGAAACAATAACAATTAAACATACAACAACATGAAGAAAACCCTATTCCTTCTCGCCCTGCTGTGCGCGATGGCGCCGGGGGCACGGGCGCAAGCCAATTGGGATGCGGTCTATGCAATGACGCAGACCACCGCGGGCAACTGGACGGCCTTGGAGGCCTCGACCACGGGGCGGACGCTTGGCAGCGCAGGCAACACGACGTACTGGTACGCCAATTCAAACCTCAGTTTCACCAACAGCAACGCTGGCGGCAGCGCATTGACCATCCTCGGCACGGTGTACATCTACGTGCCTGAGGGCGTCACCGTCACCTGCACGGGCGCCAACGCCAACGGACAGACGGGTGCCGGTGCCGGCATCGAGCTGGCCTCGGGCAACACCCTCTACCTCCTCGGCGGCGGCACAGTGAATGCCACGGGCGGCAATGCGGCCAATGGCGGCAACGGTAATAACGGCAATGACGCATCGTGTGACTTTAATAATATGAATTGGGCCTGGGTTGGCGGCGGTGGCGCTGGCGGCAACGGCGGCGGCGGTGCCGGTGCAGGTATCGGCACACGCGGTGGCAACGGCGGTGCCGGTGGTAGCGCCCCTGAAAGCGAAGTGTATTATTCAACATGGACTGAAAATGGCATAGCTGGTAGTAATGGTTCTGCTGGCCAATCTGCTGGCGGTATGGGCACGCTCTATATGGTCACCTCCTTTGTCCATCTGAATGCCACAGGCGGCAGCCAAGGTAGCGCAGGCACTGCCGGCACTGCTGGCACGAGTTGCCTACGTTATGGCGGTAACGAGTACAGTATCCCCGGCGGCGGTGGCGGCGGTGCTGGCGGCTTCGGCGGCGCTGCAAGCGACATCGGTACCGGTGGCCCCGGTGGTGGTGGCGGTGGCGGCGGTGCCAAAGGCTCGCATGACTATACATCGACAGGGTTCTACAACATCTACGCTAACGGCGGTGCTGGCGGTAAAAATGCTGATGGCACTGATGCTCCCAGCGGTGGCAACGCAGGGGTGTCCACAGCAAATGTCAATAATGGCACTTGTCAGACCAACAATTTATCGTGGGTTCAAGCAGAAGAAAGAGGTAAGACGAGTAGCGATGTAAACGAAACCACCAATGGCGGCACCGGCGGCGCCAATGGCGGCAACACGACCGCTGGCTCGGCAAACAATATCTTCGCCACCGACGAGAGCGGCAGTTACCTCATCGCTAGCATGACCGACTGGAACACATTTACATCTCAGGTGGCAAACGGCAACAACTACAGCGGCAAAACCTTGAAACTGACGACCAACATCAGCACCTCGACGATGGTAGGCCCAGCCTTAAACCGCCCGTTCCGAGGCACCTTTGATGGCAACGGCCACACGCTGACATTCACTCAAGGCTCTTCCAATAGTAACTTCAATGAAAATCTCTGCGCCCCGTTCCGCTACACCAGAGGAGCCACCATCCGTAACCTGAAAGTGGACGGCACCATCTACACTTCGCAACAGTACGCAGGCGGACTTATCGCCCGTTGCGAAGGCACAACAAACATCACCAACTGCAATGTTGGCACCTTCATATATAGCAACACAAGCGGTGAGGGCCGCCACGGCGGCATCGTTGCCGGGTATTACAGTAGTAATGGAGAAATGCTGAACATCACTGGCTGCGCTTACACTGGCCGCCTGCGGACATATAATGGCGTCACCACAGGGTGTGGCGGCTTTGTGGGCTATCACAGCGATGCGCCCATCACCATCAGCTATTCTTTCTACGCCCCCAGTACCATAGGATATGGCACTTGGCCTGGTGATATCAGCGACGGTAAGACCTTCGTGCATGGAGATTATTATCATTACGTTAGCCTCTCAAACTACTATTATACCAGGACGATGGGCGACTCACAGGGCACGCAGCCCTATCGTATCATCCCCGGCACGGACGTTACCATAGAAAACGCAGGAACTGCCAGCAACGAGTATGATGTCAGCGAGCTGGTCTTCTACGGGCAGAGTTTCAGGTTCGGCGACTTGATCTATGCCGTTAGAAATATTAATGTCAGCCTGACGATTGGCAGTAACCGTCCGGGCTATATGGCCAACGGATACCAGGCCAGCGGCGGTACACTTTCGGGCTCCTCGAATCCATATACGCTCGCCATGCCCAGCAGCGACGTGACAATCAACGCCACCTCATGGAACGAAGAGCTCCAACCCAATGGCAACGACTACTCTATTAGCAACGCCACCGAGTGGGAGTCCTTCTGCTTAATGGTGGCTAATGACAACGACTTCAGTGGCAAGACTGTGACACTGACCGATGACATCAGCGTCACGATGAAGTGCGGCATCGTGTCGGGATCCACGCAGGTGAAAGCCTTCAGCGGTACCTTCGACGGCGACGGCCACACCATCACCGCCACCATCACCGATAGCCGCAACCAGGGCACTGCCCTGTTCTGCAATATCAACGGTGCCACCATCCGCGACCTCACCGTGGCAGGCACCATCACCTCAGAGAAATATCACACTTCCGGCCTCGTGGGCTTCGCTGGTGGCACCAACCTCATCGAGGACTGCGATGTCACCGCCACGCTGAACATCAACACAGACTATGCTGGCGGCATCGTCGGCCACGGTTTAGAGTCTAATACCACTATCAGGGGCTGCGTCTTCGCCGGTACCATCAACGGCGTTGATGAAAGCCGTAACAACATAGGCGGCATCTGGGGCTGGAGCAACAGCGCTACACCCACGTTAGTGAATTGCATTGAGATGGGAACCTACAACAATATTGGTTCGATGCACCCCATGGGCTTGCAAGGCAGCACCGGTACTATCACCAACTGCTACTACGTGAACCAGCAGATAGGCTCGCCAGCCAATGCCTGCACCGTCGAGGGTGCCATCAGGACTTATGCCACTTTTACTGATGGTGAGATATACCGGGTCTTCACTATTAAAGGCCATTCCGTTTATTCAGCGAGCTGCACCGTCAGCGGTGTGTCAGAATCATACCATTTGAGTAGCAACGTAATCAGCATCACGCCAGTGGTGACCGATCCCTACGACAGCGAACTTGCCTTTGGCACCGACTACACGGCTACACTGAACGGTGCAGCAATAGCAGAACTCCCCATCAACATCAGCGAAATGGGAGAATACACACTCACTATCACAGGTGTTGGCAATTACACTGGAGTCAAGGACATCAATTTCGAAGTTACGCTTGGCGGCGAGGGTACTGAAGAACAACCATACCTCATCAGCAGCGAAAACCATTGGAATGAATTCGTAAACCAGGTCAATCGCGGTAACACCTATAGCGGCAAGTACGTGAAACTGACCGCCGACATCAGCGTGACGACGATGGCAGGTGGCAGCGAAAGCAACTCATTCCGAGGCATCTTCCTCGGCAACAACAAGACGCTGACCTTCAACAAAGGCATGTCATCCGAGGCCTTCGGCGAGCAGAACTGCGCCCCGTTCCGCTTTGTCAGCGGTGCTACCATCCAAGACCTCACAGTGGCGGGCAACATCTACACCTCGCAGAAGTTCGCCGGCGGACTGGTCAGCCGTAGCTACGGCACGCTGAACATCACTAACTGCCACGTCGGCACTGTTATCCACAGCTCCGTCAGCGGCGACGGCACCCATGGCGGCCTCGTGGCCATGCCGAACGGCGGCACCTCGCTGACCATTGCAGGCTGCATGTATGACGGCCGCCTGCTGACAAATAGCAGCACCACCACCTGTGGCGGCTTCGTGGGCTGGCACGGCGGCGCCACCATCAGCGTCACCAACTCGCTATACGCCCCAAGCGGCAGCACGCCTGAGGGCTGGACGGCTATCAACAACGGCGCCACCTTCGTGCGTGGCGGCAACCCAACCATCGACTACTGCTACTACACCGAGACAATGGGAACGACACAGGGCTCGCTGGCCTATACCTCCGTTCCTGACAATGAAATCAGTTTAACGGTAACAATTTGTGACGTAACGGTCTATCCTGTCTGTACCATCAGTGGCATAGCAGCATCCTACACCCTGCTACCAGTCAGTATCACGCCAGTAGTATCAGTTCCCGACAACGCCACCAGTCTTACCTTTGGAACTGATTATACGGTTACGCTGAACGGCGATGCGGTAACAGAAATGCCTATCACCATCAGCGCCCAGGGCAGCTACACGCTCGTCTTCACGGGCACTGGTGATTACTTCGGCTCGAAGACTTATCAGTTCGACGCAGATAGCCCGTTCAATGGTGATGGCACTGAACAAAGCCCATACCTCATCAGCAACGCGAGCGACTGGGATGCTTTCTGCTCGCTGGTGGCCAGTGGCACTACCTTCAGCGGCAAGTATATGAAACTTGATGCCAACATCAGCGTCTCGACAAAGTGCGGCACGGTGTCGGGATCTTCGCAAGTGAACGCCTTCAGTGGTATCTTCGACGGCGACGGAAATACCATTACCGCCACCATCACCGACAACGCCAACCAGGGCACGGCCCTCTTCTGCTACATCAACGGTGCCACCATCAAGAACCTCACAGTGGCAGGCACCATCACCTCCAGCCAGTATTTTGCCGGAGGTCTCGTGGGCTTTGCGAAAGGCACGGGCAACAGCATCGAGAACTGCGTGGTGACAGCCAATGTCAGCGGTAGCATATACGTGGGCGGCATCGTGGGTGACGCCGTTGACGGCGACATCAGCATCAGCGGCTGCCTCTTCAGTGGATTGATGACGGGTGGCAGCCTTTTCCAGGGTGCAATTATCGGCAGGGGCAACAGCGGCATCAGGACTGTCACCAACTGCCTCTACCTGATGGCCGACGGCCAGAGCACCAGCAGCCTTGACCTCGTGCAGGGCGGCGGCACCCTGACCATCACCCAATGCTACAAGACCACCAGTGCAGGCTCATACGGCAAGATGGCTCTCACTGTCACGTGCGATGAGAACGTCACCATCGAGAGTATCACCCCCGTGGGCAACAGTACCGCCACCTACAACGTCAGTGGTATCACCGCCTACGGAAACGGCATTACATACAACGGGACTGTCTACTGCGGTGAAGGCGACCAGGTGAGCCTGACACTGAGCAGCACCTTGCCGGAGGTCGAATTCCTTGCCAGTGACGGCACCCTGACGGGTAGCGGCAACACCTACACCCTCACCATGCCCGCCAGCGATGTAACCATCACCGCGTTCGGGAATCTCCGGACCGATGCTAGCGGCAACTACCTTATTAGCAGCGCAAGCGACTGGGGCGTCTTCTGCGGACAGGTGGCAAACGGAAACAGCTACAGCGGCGAGATTGTGAAACTGACCACCAATATCAGCGTGACACGGCAGGCAGGTGTCGTATCAGGCTCAACGCTAGTGAAAGCATTCAGCGGCACCTTCGACGGCCAGGGTAACTCCATCACCGCCTCCATCAACGACTACTACGACTATAACCAGGGCACCGCCCTCTTCTGCTATATCGACGGCGCCACCATCAAGAACCTCACCGCAGGTGGCACCATCAACGCCTCGAGTAATCACGCCGCTGGTCTCGTGGGCTTTGCTAATGGTGCGTGCTGCATTGAGAACTGCGTGGTGACGACAACCGTAAACGGTATAAACTATGTCGGCGGCATCGTAGGCCATGCCCTCGACGCCGACATCACCATCAGTGGCTGCGTGTTCAGTGGCGTTTTGGCAGGTGGAGTCTACGTCTATAAGGGCGCATTTATCGGCTGGGACAACAGCGGCAACATGTCTGTCACCAACTGCCTCTACCTCATGGCCGACGGACAGGAAACCAATCGGCTCGACCTCGAGTATTGCAACGGCCCCATTACGGTCACCAACTGTTACAAGACCACCAGCAAAGGCTCTTACGGCAAGTTGCCTCGTACCATTACGGCAGGCGAGAACATCACCATTGACGCTATCAGCCCCGTGGGCAACAGCACCGCCACCTACACCGTCAGCGACATCACCGCCTACGGCATGGGCATCATACGAGGCGAAACCTTCTATTACGGCAAGAGCGACCAAGTCAGCCTGACGCTCTCTTACACAGGCAATACCCCACAAGGCGACCCTGAGCCAGGCTACACCTACGGCTACATCGCCAGCGCAGGCACACTGACAGGCACGGAGAACCCCTACACGCTCACCATGCCCAACGCTGACGTGACCATCAATTATGGCCTCGTCATCACCGACTGGGCTGGAACTGGCGAGTATGGCGACCCATATATTATTACGACTCCAAGCCAACTCGACCTGCTTGCCCAGCGTGTCAACAGTGGTACTGAATACGAGGGCAAATACTTCAAGCTCGGCAACGACATTGCCTACAGCCACACCACGGCCTGGAACGACACCAACAGCACCGAGAACAACTACACCGCCATCGGCAAGTACACCTACGACTATGATGAGAATGAGGATTATTTCTATTATTTTCAGGGCGACTTCGACGGCGATGGCCACACCATCAGCGGCATCCGCATTTATAAAGACGGTACCAACGTCATCGACAAGTATCAAGGCATCTTCGGAATGACTGGCGGGCGTGCCAACATCCACGGCATCACACTCGCCGATGCCCGCATTACCGGCTATGACTATACCGGCGGCATCGTGGGCAAGAACAACGGCGGCACTATCACCGACTGCCACGTTGCAGCCACAGTCGCTATCCATGCCATTTATGACGACACATATGAGCACGGTGGCATCGTGGGCTATAACTACGACGGCATCGTCAGCCACTGCACCAGCTCTGCCACCCTCACCACCGACGACGTTGGAAATAACTGGGACTACGGTGCCATTTGCGGCTACAACAGAGGCACACTAAGTGACAACTTCGTTGTCGGCGCAACCGTACCCACCGCCGCAGACAACTGCTATGGTGCCATCTGTGGCTACAACGACGGTGGCACCGTAGATCGCAACTACTACACAGCCTGCACTATTGCCGGTGTAGAGAACGCCACCGGCGTGGGCTGCGGCATGGAAGTCGATGATGATGAATACGAATCCGTCGATGTCACGGCGAACGACGGCGCCGTGCCTGCCTTCAGCATCACTGCCGGCTCAAATGTCACCATGGCTAACGCCGGAAATGTCACCTATAATCCTATTGGAAACGGCCTCACTAGCTACACCACAGGCATCGAATACAACGGTGTGCTCTATGCCGCCAACGGCAACAGCGTGAGCCTCACGCTGGGCAGTCCCGTGGCGTCCTCTGTGGCACAGTATACCGCCAGCGCCGGCACCCTCAGCGGCTCGGAGAATCCCTATACGCTGACTATGCCCGCCGAGAATGTGACCATCAACGTGAACGCCCTGCAAAGCCTCACCGCTACGGTCTGGCGCGCCATCGCCACGCCGATGCACGACGCGGGCGAAGACTACGAGAGCATCGCCAACGTCACCAACCTCACCGATGCCAGCTATGATCTCTTCCGCTACAATGAAAGCTCCGGCACTTGGGAGAACCACAAGGCCTCCCATGTCGACTTCGACGCCCTCACGCCCGGCCGCGGTTATATCTACCGCTGCAGCGACGCACGGACGCTGACCTACACCGGCGTGCCCAACAACGAGGAGAGTTACAGCATCGAGCTCACCAACACCGGCGCTGCCGGCGACCTCAAGGGTTTCAACCTCGTGGGCAACCCCTATCCCTTCCGCGTGAAGCTCAACCGCGACTTCTATGCGCTGAATGCCGACGGCACCTGGACGGCACACCTGGGTGGTGATAGCCTCGAGGTGGGGCAGGGTGCATTGGTCTATGCCGAGAGCACCGAGACGCTGACCTTCTACGCCGCTACCCGCAGCACCAACGCTGGCAACAGCAAGGGTCTCCCCCCGCTGCCCAAGGGACTTTGCCTTGGTGAGAGTTCGGAGGTAGGAGGTATGAGGTCGGAGGTGCAGGTTGACTTTGTCCGTTGGGACGGCGACCAGCTGGTCATCACCGGCACCGGCCTTTTGACTGCTTACGATGCTATTGGTAGAGAACTCTTCCATGAGAACGTATCAACCTATCAACGTATCAACGTGTCGACATTCCCCGGCACAGGAGTGTATATTCTCAGACTCAACGGACAATCGCAAAAAATAGTAATCAATAAATAAAACCTACAAACATGTTAAAACGAAAATTACTTTTATTGTTCGCCATGCTGTGCGCCCTTGCACCGGGGGCATGGGCGCAAGCCACATGGCAGGCGATCTATGCCATGACGCAGACCACCGCGGGCAACTGGACGGCCTTGACGGCCTCCACCACGGGGCGGACGCTTGGCAGCGCAGGCAACACGACGTACTGGTACGCCAGTGGCGACCTCAGTTTCACCAACAGCAACGCTGGCGGCAGCGCATTGACCATCCTCGGCACGGTGTACATCTACGTGCCTGAGGGCGTGACCCTCACCTGTACGGGAGCCAACGCCAGCGGACAGACGGGTGCCGGTGCCGGTATCGAGTTGGCGGCAGGCAACTCGCTCTACCTCATCGGCGGCGGCACGCTCAACGCCACGGGCGGCAATGCTGCCAATGGCGGCAATGGCGGCACAGGCGGCAACGCAACAGGATATAATGGTGATTGGACCCAGACAGGTGCCGGTGGCACTGGTGGCTATGGCGGCGGTGGTGCCGGTGCCGGCATCGGCACACACGGCGGCAATGGCGGCAGCGGCGGTAGCGGCGGCAGCGGCTATCAGTACTCTGATTGGACAACGCATAATGGAACCGATGGTTCTGCAGGTAGTGCGGGTTCTACCGCCGGTGCGATGGGCAATCTCTATGTATTCCAGACCGCCGCTGTTACGGTGAATGCCACAGGCGGCGCAGCAGGCACATCCGGTGGTAGTGGCGGTCAGCGTGGCCGTGGCTATGCATGGGATGGATATAGTTATAACTATACTGTGGCCGGTGGCGGTGGCGGCGGAGCCGGCGGTTTTGGCGGCGCAGCCAGCAACATCGGTACCGGTGGCCCCGGCGGTGGTGGCGGCGGTGGCGGAGCCGGCGGTGCACAGGATTATAAGTCCAACTCTACCGGTGGAGTTTATGATGTAACTGCCTACGGCGGCAAAGGCGGTAAAAATGCGAATGGCTCAAGTGCTGCCGATGGTACTGAAGCTGGCACTAATGGTACTGCGACTAACCAAGGCTGGGTCACTGTCGATAACGGCGGCTTTGGTGATGACTGGAATCCCGCAAGTGGCGATGTCACTTTCGGCAACGGCGGCAACGGCGGAGCCAGAGGCAATGCCAGCACCAGTGGCTCCACCAGCACCGTGACGGTGGACTGGACTACGCAGGAAAACGACTGGGGCTTGATCTGTTTCCAGACGGGGAGCACCCGGGCAGACTGGGTGCACCTGACTGACAACTCCTCGACGGGCAAGACGCTCGGCGCGACAGGCACCACGACCTATTATTACACCGCAGTCGACCGCACGTTCACCAACAGCAATGCCGGTGGTAGCGGCCTGACCATCCTGGGCACGGTCTATCTCTACATACCCTCCGGCAAAACGATTACCTGTACGGGAACCCATGCCAGCGGGGCCAGCGGTGCCGGCGCGGGCATTGAGCTGACGGAGGGCAACACGCTCTACCTCATCGGCAGCGGCAGCCTCGTTGCCACGGGCGGCAATGCAGCCAACGGCAGCAATGGCGCTGGCGGCGGTAATGGGAGTACCGATAGATTAACCTGGGTATCGTCCGGCGCCGGCGGCCGAGGTGGCAATGGCGGCGGCGGTGCCGGTGCCGGTATTGGCTCGTGCGGCGCCAATGGTGGCGCTGGCGGTGCCGGCGGCGCAGCAATACAAGAGCGATTCTCTGATTGTCCACCGACAACAGGCAATGTGGGTAGCAATGGCCAGAACGGCGGTACTGCTGCCGCGATGGGCACGCTCTATATATATGATGGCTCCCAAGCTCTCACCCCCCAGACAGATATTCATGGAGGTGACCAGGGCACAACCGGCGGCAATGGAGGTGCCGGGGGCCTCCATGTTATAATTGACGATGGTGAACCCGCCTGGTTTCGTACCATGGGTGGCGGTGGCGGTGGTGCCGGTGGCGGCTTCGGCGGTGCTGGCAGCAACATCGGCACGGGTGGCCCTGGCGGCGGTGGTGGCGGTGGCGGTGCCTCTGGTTCTATTGACAAAAGACATGCTACCGTAGCCGGTGGTGATTTAAATTGCTACTATAAAGTAGGAGCTTTCGGAGGCAACCCTGGCGTTAATGGCGATGGAACCACCACTGCTGGCAATGGCGCCAACACAGAGTTGAACGACACTGAGAATATGTGTATAGATATGACGAGTTGGGCACTTCATAACGATGGCTGGAGCGATGGCGTCGACCACCGCGCTGCCGGCGGCAACAGCGGCAACAGGGGTTCTGCCAGCACGAGCAGCTCGGCCAACGCCGTGGCGGTGGCATGGCCCACGCAGGGCACGGGCATCGAGGGCAATCCCTTCATCATCAGCAGCACGGACGATTGGAACGGCTTCGCCAATGCCGTCACTGGAGGCTGTACCTTCAGCGGACAGTTCGTGAAGCTTGACGCTGACATCAGCGTCTCCACGATGGCGGGCACGAGCACGGACAACTCGTTCCAGGGTACGTTCGACGGCGACAACCACACGCTGACCTTCACGAAGGGCTCCGTCTCCGAACCCTTCGCCGAGAACAGCTGCGCCCCGTTCCGCCACGTGAAGAATGCCACCATCAAGAACCTGCACGTCGCCGGCGCCATCTACTCCAGCGCAAAATTCGCCTCCGGCCTCGTGGCCGAGTCGCACGGTGCGCTGACCATCACTGGCTGCCACAGTTCAGTCAACATCAACAGCAGCAAGAGCGGCGACGGCACCCACGGCGGCCTTGTGGCCATAACTAACGGCAGAGGCAACGCCGTCACCATCGGCGGATGCGTCTTCGACGGCTCCTTTGCCACCACCAGCAGCACCAACTCGTGCGGCGGCTTCGTCGGGTGGGACGGCGAGAACAAGCCCACCATCACCAACTCGCTGCTGAAGCCCGGCAGCGTCGGCGCAGGCATACTGAACAACACCTTCGCCCGCTGGCAGAGCGGCTACGAGCCGACCATCACCAACTGCTACTACGTCGCCACCGACAACCTGCCCACCAATCAGGGCATACAAGCTGTCACCGATGCGGAAATACTGCCTGTTGGCGAGCCTGTCGTTACCTACAATACCAGTGACATCACCGTTTACGTCAACGGCATCAGCCACGGCGGCAATTTCTATTATCTTCCCGACCGGAACATCAAGATTACGGGCTCCAAGTGGTACGCCATCTCCACTCCGATGCACGACGCGGAACAGAGCTACGAGAGCATCAGCAACGTCACCAACCTCACGGGCACCGCCTACGACCTGCTGCGCTACAACGAGACCGCCGGCACCTGGGAGAACCAGAAGACCACCGGCGGCGCCACAGGCTTCAATACCCTCACGCCCGGCCATGGCTACATCTACCGCTGCAGCGACGCGCGGACGCTGACCTACACCGGCGTGCCCAACAACGAGGACAGCTACAGCGTCAACCTCACGGCCACTGCTGCAGCGGGCAATCTCCAGGGCTTCAACCTCGTGGGCAATCCCTATCCCTTCAAGGTGAAGCTCAACCGAGACTACTACTCGCTGAATGCCGACGGCACCTGGACGGCGCATCTCCTCCCCCACAACGACAGCCTCGAAGTGGGCCAGGGTGCCTTGGTCTACACCTCGACCAACAACGAGACCCTCACCTTCTACGCCGCCACCCGCAGCACCAACGCTGGCAACAGCAAGGGTCTCCCCCCGCTGCCCAAGGGTTTCTGCCTTGGTGAGAGTTCGGAGGTAGGAGGTATGAGGTCGGAGGTGCAGGTTGACTTTGTCCGTTGGGACGGCGACCAGCTGGTTGTCACCGGAGAGGGAACCCTCCAGGTTTACGACGTCATGGGAAGGATGTTGTTCACCCAGGAACTTCCGACCTCCGACCTCCGGCTTCCGACCTCCGACTTCCCCCGCACGGGCGTGTACATCCTCCGCCTCAACGGCCAAACGCAAAAGATAGTAATCAGATAACAAACCTCCCCGCCTCCGGCGGAAATCTTGGAAATCATGGAAATTCAAAAGAATCCAGATTGCGCAAAGCGCCAAGATTTCAAAGATTTTCCGGGCCCGACGAAAGAGACAAGAACAGCGACAAGAAAAGATTTACAAGATTTCCAAGATTTCGCGGAGCGGGAAAAGAAAAAATAAGCAGATATGAAGACAAACAGATTAATAGCAGTAACAGTATTGGCCGCCGTGCTGGCCACGGGCTGCGCGAAGGATTCCGTCGCCCCCGAGTCCGCCGCCACCGGCCACCGCATCAGCATCTTCGCCGGCACCATGGGTGCCAACGGCAGCAAAATCCTCATGGACCCCTCGAATGTCGACAGCGCCTGCTGGGTGGCCAACGAGCAAATCGACCTCAACGGCACTCCCTACCCCATCGGCGGCAACATCACCAATGGCTTCTACCTCGACCTCGGCAACAACGACGTCTCGGGTACCCTCTATGCCATCTACCCTGCCACCGTCAAAGACAACCTCGGCAACGACATCGCCGTCACCAACAACGGCACCAACGGCTGCGCCATCGACATCCACTCCCTCGCCGTGAATATCCACAGCGACGGCAAGCACGACGTCATCTTCCCCATGGCCGCCACCGCCGCCGCGAACAGCACGTCGCTCCATTTCGACCACCTCACGGGCGGCTTGAAGCTGACCCTCAAAAACAACAGCACGACAGCGGCGAAGGTTGTCGACCGGCTGGTGGTCACCGCCACGCAGGACGGAGGAAGCCCTGCCATCTACAAGGACATCAAGCCCACGTGGGCCGGCTCCCAGCTGCCCGGTATCCCGGGCGGCGAAGTGGGTGAGATTACCGGCGACCAAGGGGCCCAGTTCATCAGCAGCATGACCCTGAAGATGAACAGCCAGGACAACGGCGGCAACGTCACCCTCAGCGTCACCATCCCCGCGAACGGCAGCATCTCCTTCTGCATCCCCATGCTGGCGAATGAGCTGAAGAACCTCACCATTACCGGCTACAATGGCGACACCCAGGTCTTCCAGAAGACCAAGGAACTCCCCTCCGCCATCTCCATCCCCAGAAACCAGATGTATAACATTCCGACAATCAATATTAATTAATGGTTATAGGTTATAGGTTATTGTTTATAGAGAATGGATTCGACAATCTATATTAATTAATGGTTATTGGTTATAGAGAATGGATTGCCTGAGGCAAGAAATCCTAGAAAATCTAATAGAAAATCGAAGAAATAAAAAATAAAAGATTTTGAATAATTTTGCATTATATTTTGGATAATTTCTCGCGAAGCGATCCCAAATAATTGCGAAGCAAAAAAAAGAATTATGAAAACAAAGAAACAATACACAGCACCCGCATTGACAGTGGTGACCTTCAAGGCCGAACAAGGCTATGCCTTCAGCAACGGCAAACCCTTCTCGAATCGTTTCGATGGAAACCTATTAACTGGCTACAACAGCTTCGGACAGCAGAAATGGATGGGTGTCGGCGAGGGCGGCGCCATCAGCGGCAACCTCTTCGACGCTTGGTAGCACATGGTCTCTAAATGGAACGGCGAATTATGCGAATTAAACTAAGCTACGCAGGACTTATGATAACGGCGAATGATGCGAATTACTCGAACTGTGCTTGCGCAAGAATTAGAGTAATTAGCTAAAAATTAAAGGCTGCGTCTGCTTAGAGTAATTCGTTTAATTAGCCGTTATTTAATTCATGGTCAATTGCTCACTTCATTGTATTTTATTTAGAGGTGTTCGCAGGCATACCACATGGTAATTCGTGTCTAATAAAAAAAGTTTTTCGTGAGTCTGTGTGTATTTCAAGAAATTTATGTAAATTTGCAAATTGAAAAATGAACAAAAACAATATGGCAGAATATACCGTTATTAAAAAATATCCCCACCTGTCAGATTTCACCCTAAAAATGTGTATTGTATTATAGAAACTTTTATTTAACAATAAAAAAATCAAAAAATGAAAAAAGCATTCAGACTTTTTGCGATGCTGCTGGTGGCATCAGTCCTCACCCCCATGTTTTCCGCTTGCGAGAAAGACAACGAGCCTGTCCCCTTAACGGTAGAGGGTCTGGCGGGCACCTCGTGGCGCTGCACGATGGAGAACTCGTTTGTGCAACAAGGTGTCACCTTTTACATCAACCTTGAGAGCATACTCGATTTCAAGGATACAGTGAATGGAGAGTATTTCGAGAGGATCGTCGCTGAAGTACCTGAACATCCCTCCGCCAATCAGGAGAGGGAGCGGACGTTCGACTTCACCTATACCACTCAAGACAACAAAATTCTGATTACCATCATTTGGACAGATGCTGGGTCGGGAGAAGAATATGTTGAAACTGCCGAATTTATCTATGATGCCGCCACCCAGACCATCACTCACGATACGGATAACCCCGATATGGAGCGCATGATGGGCACTGATACCTACGTTTACACCAAGGTGCAGTGAAGGGTTATGGGTTATAGGTTATAGCTATCTCACGGGTTGGGATGTGGAGGCCTACCTCACGCTGGAATCGCCCGATGGATATGTCTTTGGAATAGCACACGTTTCGTAAAAATGTGATAACATAATATGCTGATGAAGAAGAAAATTTCGCCATTAGTATAAAAAATATTTTGGCAGTTCGGGAAAAGTTCGTATCTTTGCAGCACGAAAAAAGTAACATATTTATAAACAATCGTCTAACAATTAACGGGTTAGACGGCAAAAAGTAAAGAAATGAAAAAAGGAATTCATCCCGACAACTACCGCCTCGTGGTGTTCAAAGACATGTCCAACGACCACATGATCCTCACCAAGAGCTGTGCCAACACCAAAGAGACCGTCACCTATACCGATGGTAATGAGTATCCCGTTGTGAAGCTCGAAATCTCGAACACTTCGCACCCCTTCTTCACCGGTAAGCTGAAACTCGTTGACACCGCCGGACGCGTCGACAAGTTCATGAACAAGTACAAAAAGTACGCCAAGAAGGCCGAGTAATCGGAACTCCTTGAAGTGCTTGCCACTCCAAGAAGGCCGAGTAATCGGAACTCCTTGAAGTGCTTGCCACGCTAAGAAGGCCGAGTAAAGACTTTAGGAAGAAAAGTAATTTGTTTTAGATTTTGGATCTAGAAACCCCGCAGGTCTCCTGCGGGGTTCTCTTTTTGCCTCTTTCTCAGTATCCTGCTGCCACCAACTCCTACCAAAAACCTTCCCATCATCTTCCCTTCTCCCTTCCATCGCCTACCACGGTAGGTGTTGGAAGAAGGAGGCTGCGTTGTTTTATGTTTTTTTAACTTGACGGTAACAGCCTTTGACCTTATTTTATTGGGGTGAAAGGTGAGAGGTGAAATTTTAATTATTAATTGTTAATTTTTAATTATCGACATGGCAAAGCAACGTTTTGGAATCAACGACGGTTTCCGTGGTACGGTGGGAACCGTTATCGGCTATCAATGGCGCGGTAAGTGGTGCATGCGCGCGCGTCCGCGTTCGGTGCGCAATCCCCGCACCGAGCTGCAGCAGCATAACCGTGCCCTTTTCAAGGAGGTGGTGTGTTATGCCGCCAATATCAAACAGGTACTCCGTATCGGGCTGCATGACAGGGCTATGGAAGCACACATGACGGAATGTAACTATTTCTTCCGCCTTAATAGCGACTGTTTCACCAATGGTGAAGGCGGTCTGGAGGTGGATTACGAGCGGCTGATTGTCAGCGAGGGGCCCGTGGCACCTGTGGGATTCGGCGAGGTGCAAGAGGAGGATGGTGTCGTCACCATTCCGTTCGAGAAGAATCCGCTGCACATGCGGGCGGAATCGGAGGACGAGGTATACCTCGTCGCCCTCTGTCCGTCGTTGGATGCCAGACTCTTGTCGGCTCCAGTATATCGGCATTCGAAGAGCATCAGCATGGTGCTGCCCGACGAGTGGCAGGGGCGAGAGGTACACCTCTACGGCTTTGTGGCCAACTATGCCGGCCGTGCCTCCCACAGTGTCTATCTGGGCTGCGAGGTTGTGGGAGATGATGTTGATAATTATGGTGTTGTGAATAATATTTTGTCGTATGACAAGGATTGTGTATTTTTGCAACCCGAATCGACAAAGACAAGATATGATGAAAAGAACAACGATATTACTGGCGACGCTGTGCTGTGCGACGCTGATGATGGTGGGCTGCGGAAAGGACTACGACGAGAAAATCATAGGCTCTTGGAAACTGGATTATTGGATAGTATATAGCGAAAGTGGCACGAATGGGGATGCTGTTGAGAATTGGATATTTACCTTCCAAAAAGGCGGCAAGGGTGTTTTGACATCTCCACATATCAATCCCATCGACTACTCAACTGAGTTGACAGCCACGGAGTTCGATTACAGCATTGATGATGAGGAACTGAAAATGAGTCTTCCGGACTTCGAGTCGAATCATATCGAGAAGCTCGACGACAAGAAGATGATTCTTTCGCAGTTGTCGACCACATCCAATGGAACACAGCTTATTGAGTTTAGTTTTACGAAAAAATGACTTTCAATGCGTTAATGCGTCAATGCGTTAATGGTTGAATGTGTGTGTGATGAGAAAAAGATTTTGCCATGTCGGCGAAAAGTTGTATTTTTGCACCCGTTTTTACGAATCGGAGAGATGGCAGAGCGGTCGATTGCGGCGGTCTTGAAAACCGTTGACCTGCGAGGGTCCGGGGGTTCGAATCCCTCTCTCTCCGCCGAGAATGGATGGGAACTGTGAGACTCGAAAAAAAAGTGTTTTTTTCTATTTAAAACAATATTCCATGAAAAAAACAATGAAGAAATTTGCAGCTATCTGCTGCGCCGTCATGGTATTGGCCTTTACAGGCTGTTCGAAGAATCTAGAGGAGGAAATCATCGGCTCGTGGAGAATGCAGAGCATTACTCAAACCGAGGACTTTCACGGTCAGAGCCACAGCGAGACCGTGATCTTTGACGAGGACGAGATTGTCATCTTCACTTTCAATGAGGACAACAGCTTTTCTCAGGAATCCATCAATGGGGAACAAACCTTTACGAGGTCAGGTACCTACAGTATCAGTGGCGATAAACTGACTTTCATTATCCCTGATGAGGAGGAACCTTTCACCAGCGTCGTCAAGATCGACGGAAGTGATATGACTCTCACTTATTCGGAAATTCATGGTGAGGAGACTGTCAATGTGGTTGCCAGTTTAAAGAAAATTTAAACTGACCCTAAGCATAGTCAAGAAGAAGACAATGAGGTTTTTTGTGGCTATGTGCTGCGTCGCTATTATTCGGCGTTTTTGGTAGAAAATATATAATAGATGCTACAATTACAATATATCAAAGATCATCGCGAGGAGTGCATCTCCCGTTTGAAAATCAAGAATGTCGCCGATGTGGAGGCACGCATCGACGAAATCATAGCCCTCGACGCCGAGCGTCGCGCCCTGCAGGTGAAGGCCGACGGCGTGAAGGCCGAATCGAACCGCATCGCCAAAGAGATTGGCGCCTTGATGAAGGCTGGAAAACGTGACGAGGCAGAGGCCGCCAAAGCCCGTACCGCCGAACTGAAGGCCGAGGAGAAAACCCTCGGAGAGCAGCAGGCCGCCACGGAAAAGAACCTCAACGAGAAACTTATCTCGCTGCCCAACACACCGCATATCACTGTACCTTGTGGCAAGAGCGAGGCCGATAACGTGGTGGTCGCAGAGTTCGGCCACAAACCTGAGCTTTCTGCTGACGCACTGCCCCACTGGGATCTCTGTGCCAAATACGACATCATCGATTTTGAGTTGGGCAACAAGGTGACGGGAGCCGGCTTCCCGTTCTACAAGGGCAAAGGTGCCCGTTTGCAGCGCGCCCTCATCAATTTCTTCCTCAATGAGGCTGCCGATGCCGGATTCTTGGAGATACAGCCGCCGCTGATGGTCAACGAGGCTTCGGGTCTCGGTACCGGTCAGCTGCCTGACAAGGAAGGTCAGATGTACGCCATCCCGCTGGACGGCTTCTATATGATTCCCACCGCCGAGGTGCCCATCACCAATATCTTCCGCGGTGAGGTGGTCGACCCCAAGCAGTTGCCCATCAAACGTGTGGGTTACAGCGAGTGCTTCCGTCGTGAGGCCGGTAGCTACGGCAAGGATGTGCGCGGATTGAACCGTCTGCATGAGTTCTCGAAAGTCGAAATCGTCGTTATCGAGCACCCCGACCACAGCTACGAGATGCTGGAAGAGATGAAGAAGCATGTGGGAGGCCTGCTCGACAAGCTCGGTCTGCCTTATCATATCCTTAAACTCTGCGGTGGTGACATCAGTTTCACCAGTGCCATGACCTTCGATTTCGAAGTGTGGAGCGCTGCACAGAAGCGCTGGTTAGAGGTGAGCTCGGTGAGCAACTTCGAGACCTTCCAGGCCAACCGTATGAAGTTGCGCTTCAAAGACGAGAACGGCAAGATGCAGCTCTGCCATACCCTCAACGGCTCCGCCCTCGCCCTTCCGCGCATCGTGGCTGCCCTCTTGGAGAACAATCAGACGCCTGACGGCATCGTGATGCCCGAGTGCCTGAGACCCTATCTGGGATTTGACGTTATCAATTAATAATTAATAATTAATAATTAAAATTTAGGCTGGCGCATCGGATGATATGCCAGCCTAATTGTTTTGTGTAGAATAATTCTTAATTCTTGTTTTTTAATTCTTAGAAGTGGAAGCCAATACGGAGCATCAGGCTGCCGATGTCGCGACGCTGGCGGGGCAGGGGAGTGACGAGGGGAGTATAAGGATCGTTGGCGGGGTGCTCGTCCAAAGTGCCTTGGGTGTAGTCAATGTTGTGGGTTCCCAAGCCGTAGTAGTAGAGGCCTGCGCTGACATGCTCTCCGAAGAAAGCACCGGCACCAATTGAGAAAGCAAAGGCAAAGGTGGGCTTGTAGGAATATTCGTTGTTGACGGTGTAGGTGCTGCCGGTAGGAGGAACGACGGTGGTGGTGCCACCCTCGGAGGTGATCCAGAAGAGGTCGGTGCCAATACCAAACTCACCAAAAATCTTGATATCGCTCCAGGGGAGTTCATCGTAAATGTAGCTCACACCAGCCATGATGGGGATGTTGAAATAGGTGGGGGAACTCATGTAGGCATCGCTGTATTGGTCGCTCCATTTGCCGGAGATGGTGTTCCAAAGAAAGTCGACATTGGCGAAGGGAGCAACGTCGCCGACACCCACGTCGAAGCGGTAGCTGACGCGGTAGCCGAAGCCAAAGCCAATGGTGGCATCCTTGCCGATTTCTGTGTAAGTCAAAGGAACGGTAGTGTGTGTGGCACTGACATCGTTGTTGAAATCACCGGTGGGGATATTACCGTTGAGGTAGATACCCTGACGGAATTGGGCTTGTGCTGAGGTGCCCATGCCGATAAGCATAGCACCGAGGCAGAGAACTTTTACTATTTTCTTCATGATTGTGTATTTGTTAATTTATTTTTCTGTTTTTTTCTTGCGGCCGCGTTTCTTGGGTTCATCAGCCTTCTTTTTGGATTTCGCAGGCTTGACCATTTCCTCTTCGGGAATGGTGGCGTCGAGTGGCGGGTTTTCGGCGTCGAAGTATTCCTCTTCGATGCCACGGATGTCCTCGTCGGAGGGCTCGAAATCGTCGTCGGAGGGCTCGTCGTCGTCCTCGCCAATCTTCTCGTAGCTGTCGAGTTCCTCGACATCGTCGTCACCAAAGGCGGCTCGAATTTCCTCTTTGTTGATGCCGAGGGAGAGTTTCTTCTTGCGCTTCTCATCTTCCTCGAGGTTGGTCTCGAAGTCGCCGTGGCGAAGGACCCGCTCCTTGTGGGAGGGGTCGAGCTCCTCTTTCTCGAGGGCCTCGCTGATGGGGGCGAATTCGTCTTCCTTGCCGCTGTCGTCATCGTCGTCGAAGAGGGCTTTGTCAAGGTCTTCACCGAGGGTGTCGATAATCACTTCGAACTTGACCATGTAGTTCGTCTCGGGGGTTTCGAAGGGAACGACAAAAATGACATCGCCGTTGGGCTTGGTGAAGCGTTGCAGGTGGTCGTTATAGCCGTCGGGATAGGCTTCTTTGAACTTTTCCTTTAGTTCTTCGGAAAGGTTCTTGTAACTGACTATCAGGTTGTTTTTGCGTTTTTTGGTAGTTGCCATAGTTGTTGGAATTTGATGCAATATTAGGAAGTTATTTTTATATAGCCAAATTTTTTTTACGCTACTACGATGGATTCGTCGTCCTCGATGCGTAGGTTACTCATAATGAATTCGCGACGCTCGAGGGTGTTTTCTCCCATATAGAAGGAGAGGACACTCTTGGTATCGAAGTCTTTGTGGAGTAGCACGGGGTCGAGGCGCATGTCTTTGCCAATGAAATTTTTGAATTCTTCGGGAGAGATTTCGCCGAGACCTTTGAATCGTGTAATCTCGGCCTTGGGGGTGTCGTGGATGGCTGCGATGCGCTCGTCGTCGGTGTAGCAGTAGGTGGTCTTCTGCTTGTTGCGTACGCGGAAGAGGGGCGTCTGGAGGATGTAGACGTGGCCGGTTTGGATGAGCTCGGGGTAGAAGCGGAGGAAGAAGGTGAGGAGGAGGAGGCGTATGTGCATGCCGTCGACATCGGCATCGGTGGCGATGACGACATTGTTGTAGCGCAGGTTTTCGATGCCGTCGTCAATGTCGAGGGCGTTGTGGAGGAGATTGAGCTCCTCGTTCTTGTAGACATCGACCTTGGAGATAGAGTAGGTGTTCTTGGGTTTGCCGCGCAGCGAGAATACCGCTTGTGTGTCGACATCGCGGCTCTTGGTGATGGAGCCCGAGGCGGAGTCACCCTCGGTGATGAAGATGGTGCTCTCGAGCCGACGGTCGTGGTTGGTGTTATAGTGCACGTGGCAGTCGCGGAGCTTGCGATTGTTGAGGCTGGCCTTCTTGCCTGCCTCGCGGGCTACCTTCTTGATGCCGGCGATATCCTTGCGCTCTTTCTCGTTGGCAGTGATTTTGGCCAGCAGAGCGTCGGCGGTCTCAGCATGCATGTGGAGGTAGTTGTCGAGGTTTCGTTTGAGAATGTCGAGGACATAGGTCTTGAGGAGTGGTGAGTCGTTGGTGCCGTCGACCTTGTTGGGCTCGAGGTGGGTGGAGCCGAGTTTGGTCTTGGTCTGGGCTTCGAAGACGGGTTCCTGGATGCGCACACAGAGGGCACAGACGAGGCCACCGCGGATGACCTCGGGGGAGAAGTCTTTCTTGATGAAGTCTTTCACCACGCGGGCATAGGCCTCGCGGAAGGCACTCTGGTGGGTGCCACCCTCGGTGGTGTGCTGTCCGTTGACGAAGGAGTAGTAGTAGTCGTTGGATTGGCCGTTGACATGGGTGAAGGCGGCCTCGAAGTCACCCTCCTTAATATGGATGATGGGGTAGAGCGGGTCGGACTGGAGATTGTTCTCCAGCAGGTCGAGGAGGCCGTTCTTGGAGTAGTAGCGTTTGTCGTTGTAGTACATCGTGAGGCCGCGGTTGAGGTAGCAGTAGTTCCAGATGCGGCGCTCGACATATTCGCTGATGAAATGGTAGTTGCCGAAGAGTTTGCTGTCGGGGATGAATTCCACAAGGGTACCTGTGTCGACAGCTGTGCCGTCGACCGCTATGATATCGGTGTCATTGGTTAGTTTGCCCTCGGCGAATTCGGCGATTCGGGTCTTGCCGTCGCGGATGGACTGCACGCGGAACCAGCTACTGAGAGCGTTGACGGCTTTGGTACCTACGCCGTTGAGTCCCACAGATTTCTGGAATACTTTGCTGTCGTATTTGGCACCAGTATTGAGTTTGCTGACGGCTTCGACCATCTTGAGGAGCGGGATACCGCGACCGTAGTCACGGATGCTCACCTTGCGTTCGGCGAAGTTGATTTTTACCTCGATTTTCTTGCCGAAACCGGAGGTGAACTCGTCGATGCAGTTGTCGATGACCTCTTTGATGAGGACGTAGATGCCGTCATCGTGTGAGGAGCCGTCGCCAAGCTTGCCGATGTACATACCGGGACGCAGGCGGATATGTTCCATGTCTTCGAGGTGGACAATGGAGTCGTCGTTGTATTCGATGGGGGAGAGGATGTCGGGTTGTTCCATGGTAACGGTTAACGGTTAACGGTTAAAGTTTAAAGAGATTGTTGAGATTATGTTATTCTTCTATTTTTATTTCGCTGGTGATGGTGTATCCTGTCTTCTCGCCGTCGGTGACGGGTTCGCCGGTGGTGACGGAGATCTGGCGTTCGTTGACCCCTTGTTCGATGAGGTAGCGGCGCACGATGTCGTTGCGGAATTCGTAGCCGCGTGCCACGGTGTCGTTGGCAGGAGCGGGCATGTGCTGCTCGAGGGTGAAGAAGACGAGGGTGTCGGACTTGGCGATAGTAGCGAGGTCGCCCAGGATATGGTATTGCTCGGAGGTGAGTCCGCGTTGATGAGCCTCAATCTCGATGAATTCGAGGTCGTCGTTGCCAAATCCCAGGGCATTGCCTAAGGCACGAATGGGCGAAGTGGCTACCTTGACAATTAGGTTGCCAAGGGTTTGCCACACAATCTTCATGTAGCTGAATTCGGGATTGTCAATATTGCCCTTGACGGGGATGTCGAAGAGTATCTTGTCGTCTTTGTCCTTGAGGATGTAGAGGGCAGTCTTGAGGGGAAGTTTCTGCTGGGGTTCGACATCCTTGCGGCGGCTGCCGACCTGGGCTTTGTAGATGTCGATTTTGTTTTTGCCGTTGAGGATACTGTTGTTGATAGTGTTGTGCGAGGTGAAGCTGAAGATGCCGTCTTCGATGGGCTGGCCGGTGAAGTAGACCACCCAGGGGGAGAGTTGTTTCATGTCGAGACCCTTGACGGCGATGAAGAGGTCTTGGTGCTGCTTCCAGTGCGTGATGTCGCCGGTCCATTTCATCAGAAGGTGGCCGCCACCGGGCAGAGTGGCGTGGAGTTTGGCATTGTTGCTCCCGTTGAGGGAGAGGTTGGTGGCCTCGATATTGAGGTTGGTAATGGGGAAGGTGAAGAGATCCGGCAGCGTATGGTCGTTGTAGGTGAGGGAGGCGTTGGTGATGGCAAGGGTGTGGAGGGTGAGGGAAAGGGGAGAGGAGGCGGATTCCGAATTATCCGGATTATCCGGAGTTTCTGGATTGTCAGGTCTCCCCGGTTTCATCAAGCCATCGATATTGCTGTGGTCGGCCCACTGGTCGTAGCGGGCAGTGAAGCCATCGAGTTTGAGGCTTTGAATGTTGTAGTCGTTGGCATCGAGGTTGATGTTGTTGACGGCGACATCGAGTCGTTTCCATCCGGCCACCTGTCCATTGTTGTCCTGTAGGGCGACATCCGTCATTACCACGGCTCCACCAATACGGCTCTTGGTAATCTCGCTGACATTGCCCTGAGCGTTGATATTCACCTCGAGGGTTCCGTGGAGGTCTTTGTAGTTGAGCAGGTCGGTGAAAAGGGGCTCGAGGTTCTTGAAGTTGAATTTCTTTAGGTTGATGGCGAGGTCGTAGGTGCCTTGATGCTCGTGGTAGTGGCCGTTGATGTTCAGCTGGCCGCCTTCGGTAAAGGCGATGTTGAGACCACCCTCGCTGGCTTGGGTACCGCCCAGCTCGAGATTGGGTACTATGAGGTTGATGTCGGGCAAGTGCCACTGTTTGTTTTCGGAGATATCGTTGTAGCGTATCTGGGCGTGGCTGAGGTGTATGTTGTGAAGTTTGATGAGCCAATCGCTTGGGGTGGTGTCCTGTACTTCTGTACTGTCTGAGGCAAAGTGGTCGAGCATGCTCTCGAAATTGAAGGCTTCGCCCTGTTTGAGGATGTTGACGTTGAGACCTGCGAGGGTGATATGCTTCAACTCGACAGTGTGGCCCAGGAGTTTGAAGAGGCTGATTTTTGTATCAAGGGTGTCAAAACTGGCGAAGATGTCCTTGCCATTGTCTTCATAGAGTGTGAGACCGGTGACTGCGACGTGACCGGTGTAGACATTGACGGTGACACCATCGACATGCACCTCGCGACCCACCAACTCTTTTCCGTGGCTATTGATATAGCTTTTGGCAATGGGCGATACGAGTATGGTCGCCAGTATGATGACTCCGAGCAGGATACCTATGACCCACAGGACTATTTTCCAGGAACGTTTCATATATTTAAATATTACAGACAACGGCAAGGGGGTGCCTTTATTGTGTCGTCTTTTGTGTTTTTATAAAAAAACTTTCTTGGGAGATTGTACAATATTTTTCTTTTGCTGGCGTTAATGAAGAAAAATGAGATTAACGATGAAAAAGATAAGTGCAAGTGTCATCATCCTTATTGCTGCCATGGTGTTGGCGGTGTCGTGCGAAAAAGCAGTGGAGCCTTTGGTTCCTGAAAACAAATTGATTGCCGTATGGAAAGCGCCACTCACTATAGGTGATGAGTCGATGAATGATTTTGCAGGCAAAAATTTGATACTGAACCAGAATCATACTGCTTCGTTTAGCAGACTGTATTTCAACAACTGGAAAATTGAGGGTGATCAGTTGACACTGACCAACTACTATGGGGAAGGCCCGAACCGTCATCTGGAGGTGCTGCGCTACACCATCAACAGCTTTACTGACACCACGCTGCTTCTCACAGGGAGATATATCGCAGCCATAGGCGACAGCGTCTATATGGAGGGCGATTTGAGTGGATTATACAAGAGGGATAAAACCCAGGTGCCGCAGCAATAATTCTTATTCGTAGAAGTGCATCTCTGTGAGGTACTTGTACACCGGTTCGGTGAGCAGGTACCTCACATCTTTGTGTGCTGCAATCTGCTGGCGGATATAGCTGGAGGAGATGTCCATCATGGGTACGTCGACCATGGTTACGCTGGGATGCGAGGAGAGTTTGCAGTGCTCTGTTCCCGGGCGGGGATAGACGAGGAGGCGGTAGTTGTCGAGGAGATACTGGTAGTTGCGCCAGCGGTGGAAAGAGTCGAGGTTGTCGCTGCCCATGACAAGGCAGAACTCGCGGTCGGGGTATTTCTCTTGTAGAGCCGCGAGGGTGACGACGGTGTAGCTGGGAATGGGGAGGTGCATCTCGATGTCGCAGACCTTCAGTCGGTAGTTGTCGTCGATGGCACGTTGCACCATCTGCAGGCGGTGATGGTCGGGAAGAAGGGAGGCGCGCTCTTTCAGTGGGTTCTGCGGTGAGACGACAAGCCACACTTCGTCGATGTCCTCTTGTTGCAGGATGGTATTAGCAATGATGAGATGCCCGACATGAATCGGATTGAAAGAACCGAAAAAAAGAGCGGTGCGTTTCATCAATAGTACTTGTACGCCGTCTCAATCTTGATATGGCGCAGTTTCTGACCCTTGAAGGTGTAGATTTCGGCCACCTCGTTGGCGCCGGAGATGACCTTCAGTACCTGCACGTCGGCGGTGTACGATTTAGGATATTTCTTGAAGAACACCTTGAAGACATCGTCTTTCGACATGCCCACATGCAAGCCGTTGGACAGCATCACCTCGGAGTCGTTGATGCGGCCGCCGAGGAGTTCCACTTTGCGGGTCCAGATGGAGTAGAAGAGGTCGAGATAGCTGTCGTCGAGACGCTTGATGCGGTTGACGCTCACCTCCATGGAGTCGAGGTAGCGACGGTAGTCGCTCTCACGGTACCAATGCAGCTGATTGTCGGTCATGAAATATTCAATGGAATCCCATTGGCCAAAAGGATAGATGATTTGACTCGACAGCGAGTAGACGGTCATGGTGTCGGCATACACCTTGATGTCTTTGATTTGGTATTCGGGACGGCTGAAGTTCATCATCCGCATGGCTTTGGCACGCGAAGCGACCTGCTGGGAGAAGGCTATTGAGGTACACAGCACCAAGGCTGCAAAGGTCAGTATTCGTTTCATCTTTTTATAAGAAAATTTATATGATAACGCGGGATGCAACGTTTTATTGCATCCCGCGTTACTTTTTTTATACTGTTCTATATTTGAATAGTATGTGAGCGTCGATTACTTCGTCACGTTGAGACGCTGGGTGGCGACACCCTTGTCGGTGGTCACAGTGATGAAGTAGATGCCGGCAGAGAGGTTGCTGACGTTGAGTTCCAGGATGTCGGCATTGACATTCTCCTGAGCCATGACTTTGCGGCCCATAGCGTCGACCATCTCGTAGCTGCGGATGGTGCCTTCGGTGGAGACATAAGCCATCTCGGTGGTGGGGTTGGGGTAGGTGACGACCTTCATGTTGGCCTGCACATCACCGATACCGGTGGTGGGATCTTCGCCGTTCAGGATGTAGCCGGTCTTAGCGCCATTGGCAATGCGGCAGTTGTTGACATCGGAGGAATAGTTGCTCACGAAAGCAGCCAGCCAGCAATTCTTGGCGTTGAATTTGGTGGGCAGAGTGTAGGTGTAGGTCTTGCTGAAGGTGCTGCCAGCAGTGGTGTTGGTGATGGCAGTGGCATCACCCCAGACATCGGTGATGCAGCCACGGATGACGTGGTTGTGCTGATATTTTCCAGTGGCGCCTGTCTGGGTACCCCAGATGTCGTCCTGCATGATGTAGACAGAGAGACGGGGGCTGTCGAAGGTCATGTCGCCAACGAAGTTACCGCTGACGGTGAGGCTCAGCTGACGGCTCTGGGCGTCGTAGTTCACATCGGTGATGTTCACAGCCACTAAAGCGGGGACGGCAATGGCGTTGGTGATGTGGTCGGCAACATCATTGTCGGGGAAGAAGACGGGACCCGGGTCCTCGGAGGTGGCGTTGCCATTGTCACGGTCGAGCATGACGGCGGGGGCATAGGTGCTGCCACCATCGTTGTAGAAGGTTGTCATCTGGTTAGATTCGTTGATGGTCATATCATCGGTGTAGTAACCCACGTGGTGGGCAATCCAGATGACGCGGTTCTCACGGCCCTGAACGGCGGTTTCGAGACGTTCGTGAGCAGCGGGGCAGTTGACGCAACGGGCGGTGGTGAAGTGCTCAAGCACGGTGTTGCGGTCGGTGACAGAAGCGGGATCGTAGACGTTGGTCTCGCAGCTGACACTGTTGTCACTGGCGTCAGGGTCAGTGTCGTTGTTGGGGTTGCTCACGGTGATGTTGATAAGAGCCACGCCGAGGTCCAGCATCTGGACGGGGAAGGTGTAGGTGTAGTATGCGAAGGGAGCCACATCGACACCCGTCACGTTGAGGGTCTGCTCATCGCCACCGTTGACGGAGTAGGTCACATCGAAAGCGGCCAGTGAGGAGGAACCTTCGTTGCGCACGGTAAGGTTGACATTGCAGTTGCCATTCTGGGGACTGTAGGCAGGAGCCGTGGCGGAGACGGCGGAAATACAGTTGGCGGCTACGGTTTTAACCTCGACATTGTCAAGGAAGATGTACGTACCGTCGGCGGTGTAGCAGGCGAAAGCCAGGTAGATGCTCTGTCCGGCATAACTGCTGAGGTTGATACCATAGGTGTTATTGCCTTCTAAAAGATTTCCAAGGTCTTCGAGCACCGAGAAACTGGCTTTCTGGTTGTCGGTGGTGGAGACCATGACTTTCAGGCTCTCGGCATAGGGCGATTCGGGACCGAAGTTGACACCGGCAATGTCGAAAACAAGCATGGGGTTCGTGGTGGGTACGGTGACCTGCGGGGTGACGAGCCAACGGTCGACGGCCGAGGACTCCTCTGTCCAGGTGATGCAGACCATAGCCTGCTGGAGAGCACTCCAGCTGTCGTTCAAGGTGGAAGGACTGGTGTAATGGT
>Ga0310786_10002270_pt1 | contig 29659 bp, 21 predicted proteins | sample AusTroGonzalo_MG_FD_203881 | JGI IMG/M metagenome (GOLD analysis project Ga0310786, IMG submission 203881) | Bovine rumen microbial communities from tropical cattle in Woodstock, Queensland, Australia - Gonzalo_03 (v2) (version 2) | ecosystem: Host-associated > Mammals > Digestive system >...
TGCGGGCCAGTTCAGCGGCGCCGAGGCGGCCGGAGCACTGGATTTTGACGCCTTCGGCGCCGAGTTCCATGGCGGTCTGGATGGCCTTCTTCATGGCGCGGCGGAAACCGATGCGGCGTTCGAGCTGAGCCGCCACGTTTTCGGCGACGAGCTGAGCGTTGGTCTCAGGCTGCTTGACCTCGATCACGTCGACGATCAGCTCCTGCCCCTTGTCGAGCAGCTTGCTCACATCGTCGCGCAGTCTGTCGATCTCGGCGTCCTTGCCGCCCTTTTTGCCGAGCAGGACGCCCGGACGTGCGGCGAAGATGGTGGTGCGAACGCGGTTGAAGTAGCGCTCGATCAGGATGTTGGAGATGGCAGCCTGGTTGTAGTTTTTCTTGATGAAGGTGCGGACCTTGCGGTCTTCGTGAAGCCACGTCCCGAAGTTGTCCTTGCGGGCGAACCAACGGGAGCACCAATTCTTGTTCAGGGCGAGTCTAAGCCCGATTGGATTAATTTTTTGTCCCACTGTGACTTCCTTTCATCTCAGTCGTCGGTAAGAACCACCGTGAAGTGGCTCATGCGTTTGCGGATTCTGCCCGCCATGCCGCGTGCCTTGGGACGGAACCGCTTCAGCATCGGACCGGGGTCCGCCACTGCGGTCTTGACCGTCAGGGACGCTTCGTTCATTCCGCTTTCGGCTGCAGCCGCCCTGGCGCATTTGAGCGTCTTGGCGAACAGCTTGGCGGCCTTTCTCGGGGAAAGTTCCGCGATCGCAAGCGCCTCGGCATAAGGCTTCCCCTGGATGACCCGGGAGAAATCCATACCCTTGGACGGAGCAATGCGGACATACTTTGTTACTGCCCGAACTTCCATGTTGTTCTCGCTTTGTTGCTATGGTTTTGGGTTGAAGATGGTGCGAATTGTATGTATTTGAGCATCCCGGACCTCGCGGCACAATGCACCGCAAGCCCCGGAAATGGGGTTTCCAATGGAGCTGCCGTCCGCCACGTCTGATACCGGGCATTTTCAGCTTGGCTGAGTGTCCCCGGGCAAGGATCGCTTAGGACAGCGAATTGGACTGCCGCCGCCTTTTCTGCAGCAAACAGAGTTAATAATATATCTTCCTTTTTACGATTTTTCCAGTCGCATTTCAAAAAAACCGCACTTTTTTTTCGTTTTTTTTGTCAAGAGACCCAAAATCGTCATCAAATGTCGCTTTTATCTTTAATTTGCCTTCCTTCCCGGTCACCGCCGGAACAGGTGGTCGATCGCTTTCAAAATCCGCATCGTCCGCGTCATCTTCGGCTCGATAGCGCCTTTCGGGCAATGTTCCTGGCAGCAGAAGCACCGGATGCAGTGCGGCAGGTCGAAAGCGGGCTTGCCGCCGACGAGCTTCAGGGATTTCGGCGGGCACATCCTCACGCAAACTCCACAGCCGACGCACTTCCCGGGATTCAGCCTCGGATTCACGACTAACGCCTTGCGGAGGGGTTTCTGCGCCCACTTCGGGATGCCGACGCCAAGATGCATCTGCGCCATGTCCAGAACAGGGCGTTCCGGAAGCGCCAGCGGCGCGCAGACGGGCAGGTCGTCCAGGATGTCGACCATTTCCGGTCCGGGCAAAAGCCCGCGTGCCTTCGCGCGTCTAATAAGGTGAAGTTCGTCCGGGTCGACGCCGAGGACCTTCGCCGCCACGGAATCCAGTGCGAGCGCGTCCGTTCCCCCCGCGACGAAAAAACGGTCCGTCGGAGTGCCCGCGCCGGGCCCGTTGCCTTCCATGCAGGTAACGGCGTCGAGCAGGCTGAAGGCCGGGCGTACGACAAGATATAGGTCCAGCAGCATGTCGGCGAATTTGTCGTAATCGCGTCCGACGGCGAGATGCCAGGCCAGACGGTCGCCGCCGTTCACGAGCCCGAAGAGGTTCTTTACGCAGAAGGTCAGGGTCATCATACCGTGCGTCTTGGCTTTCGCCAGATCTGCGACGAAGTCGTATTCTCGGAACTCGTCGGCGATCTCCAGATTGTGGAAGCAGACGGCATCGAGCGGGGGCTGCTTTTTGTAGTTCGAAAAATTGGCGGACGTCACGCCGAGCGATTTCAGTTCGTCGGCGATCCCCATGGCCCGAAGCACCTGGGGCGCGGTCTGGACGGCGGGATTCTCCAGGATGGCGACGCGCGAGGCTCCGGCATCCAGAAAGACTTTTGCCGTCTCGACGATGAAGCGCGGGTTCACGGCCTGCGGATCGTTGTCCTTCCGCCAGGCGAGCAGATTCGGCTTCAGCATCACGGACTTGCCGGAAACACCGCCGACAGACTCGATTTGCGGACGCAGGATATGCTCCAGCGCAGGACGCAGGTTCTGCGTGGCGTAGTCGGCGCACGGAGCGAAAGCCAGCATCACGTGTTTTCCGGGAAATGGCGGCGCGGCATTGTCGTTCATGGTTGCTTCTGCCAAAGAGTCAAATGGGGAGATTGGTTCGTTGAGACGGCTTTTAATATAGCATGTTGCCCGCGTTTTTCAAAACGAAGCTTGAAAATTCAGGGCGCGCGTGTATTGTATTTTCCTTAAGAAACATGCGGACATGCCGCAGCACCGGACCGGCAGGACCGAATCCGCCCGGCTCGGATCTTGAAGAGGTTGAACCATGACTGACACGAATGCCCCTGACGCGGGGAAACAACACGACTTCCCGCTCCCCTGCCTCGAACCGGGTTTCCGCCCGCTCGTGCTGGAGAGGCGCATGTTTCGCGCCGCAGTCCGGGCGTCAGGCCGTGCAGTCCCGCTGAAACTTGCGGTCGCGGCGCCGTCCGGACAGACGCTCACGGCCGAGACCCTCGTCTTCGGCAGTCCCGACACGAACGAGACGGCGGCGAACTACCGGCACGCGGAACGGATCGTGAAGAGCCTGCTGTGGATCGGCGGGGGCAGCCGCATCGTCGTCGCTGGGTCGGACGCCGTGGCGAAATCCCTGGCGGAAGCATATTCCCCCGGCGGAACCCGCGCATTCGATTTCGCGAGCATGACGAAGATCTACGAAACGCCGCTTGAGGTGAAATCCGTCCCGTATGAGGACGCGCCGGCGGCTTTCGAGCCGCAGAACGGACTCGGACGCCATTCAGACGGATGCCGTGTGGGGTTCGACCTCGGGGCAAGCGACCGCAAATGCGCCGCCATGCAGGACGGCGAAATCGTCTTTTCCGAGGAAATCCCGTGGAATCCGTCCGCGCAGCCCGACCCGGCATGGCACCGGGCAGGCATCAACGACTCCATCCGCCGTGCGGCAGCCCATCTGCCGCGCGTCGACGCCATCGGAGGAAGCGCCGCGGGCGTGTACATCGGCAACCGCGTCCGCATGGCTTCCCTGTTCCGCAGCGTCCCGCAGGACAGGTTCGAGCGGGAAGCCGCTCCTGTCTTCGAGTTCGTCAGGAGCGACTGGGGCGGTGTGCCGTTCACGGTCGTGAATGACGGGGAAGCGGCGGCGCTCGCCGCCTCGATCCAGCTCGGCAGAAACAGCATTCTCGGCGTATCGTTCGGCAGCAGCATGGCGGGCGGATACGTGAATCCGGCCGGGTGCATCACGGGACGCCTCAACGAGCTCGCGTTCGTGCCGATGGACGGATCGCCGTCCGGGCCCCGGGACGAATGGAGCGGCGACTGCGGATGCGGCGTGAACTATTTCTCGCAGCAGGGCGCGGCACGTCTGGCCGCTGCCGCCGGGCTGAAATTCCCGGCCGATATGCCTCTGCCTCAGGTCCTGCTGGAGATCCAGGCGTTGGCGGAGAAGGGCGAAGACGCCGCGCAAAACATCTTCCGCAGCATCGGAACCGCGTTCGGATACACCGTAGCCGGATTCCGCGAATTCTACCCGGCCATCGGGTCCGCCGTCATCATGGGCCGCGTGACCAGCGGGATCGGCGGCAACCTCATCTGCCGCGAGGCGAACCGGGTCCTCGCGGAAGTCTTCCCCGAACTCGAAACGACCGTGGCCGTGCCGGACAACTCCATGCGACGGCACGGACAGGCCGCGGCGGCCGCCACTCTCGCGGAGATTTGAACAGCATCTACCGAAATTCACCATAAGTCAAACAGGAGATTGCGATCCATGAAAGAAATGACCTTGATGGTCCTCGCCGCCGGAATGGGCAGCCGTTACGGCGGACTCAAGCAGATCGACCCGGTCGGGCCGAACGGCGAGATCATCCTCGACTATTCCATCCACGACGCCATGCAGGGCGGATTCAACAAAGTCGTGTTCGTCATCCGGCACGATATCGAGCAGGCGTTCCGCGAGGCGGTCGGCGCGAAATGGGAAAAACGCGTCGCCGTGGAATACGCGTTCCAGGAGCTCGACGCTCTGCCCGCCGGATACGGCATCCCGGAAGGCCGCCAGAAGCCGTGGGGCACCGGCCACGCCGTGCTCTGCGCCGCCGACAGGATCTCCGGCCCGTTCGCCGCCATCAACGCGGACGACTTCTACGGGCGCAGCGGATTCGTCCAGCTCGGGAAAGCACTGGCGGACAATGCGGATCCCGGCCGCCATTTCATGGTCGGATACCCGCTCCGAAACACGCTTTCCAAGTTCGGCTCCGTCTCGCGCGGCGTTTGCTCGGCCAACCCCGACGGCACGCTGAAGGAGGTCACCGAACGCACGAAGATCGAACCGGACGGTGCTGACGGCGCGGTCGCCGTGGACGAATCCGGTGCGAAGCTCTCGTTCACCGGCGGCGAGATCGTCTCCATGAACTTCTGGGGCTTCATGCCGTCGCTGTTCGACGGCCTCCGCAGACTCTTCGATGCGTTCCTGAAGGAGCACGGCGGCGAGCTCAAGTCCGAGTTCTACCTGCCCGCCGCGGTCGCCTCCATGATCGGCGCGGGACAGGCTTCCGTCGGTATCCTCGAAAGCGGGGATTCCTGGCTCGGCGTGACCTACCGCGAGGACAAACCGCGCGTGCAGGCCGGCATTGCCGCGCTGGTCGATTCCGGCGTGTACCCCTCGCCGCTGTTCCGCGACTGAACCGCCCGAATAATGCCATGCCCGTTTCCGACCGCACAGCGCTTGAGACCGCCGCCGGATTTGAACTCGGCGGAAAGCCTGTCTCCGCTGCCGTCTTCGGCAGCGGGCACATCAACGACACGTTCGCGCTGACGGTCGAAAAACCCGCCTCGGATGCAGTCGTCCGGTTCGTTCTCCAGCGCGTCAATCCGCATGTTTTTCCGAACCCGCTGGCGGTGATGGACAATATCGTGCGCGTGACGCGCCATTTGCGGGAGAAATACGCGATCCTGCCGGACGCCGGACGCCGAGTCCTGACCGTGGTACCGACGAAGGACGCGAAGCCGTGCATGTTCGACGCGGACGGTGCCTGCTGGCGCTGTTACCGCATGATCGAGGGTGCGGGCACCATCGACACCGTCCGGGAACCCGCCCAGGCCAGGACAGCTTCGTTCGCGTTCGCGCATTTCGCCCGAGACCTTTCCGATCTGCCGCCGCCCCGGCTGCACGAGACCATCCCGGCTTTCCACGACACGCCGGCGCGTCTGCACACGCTGGACACAATCGCCGCGGAGGACCGCCTCGGGCGTGCCGCGTCCGCCGCGCGGGAGCTCGCCGAGATCGACGCCATGCGGCATCTGGCGCCGCTGGTCACGGACGAATTCGCCGCCGGGACCATCCCCGAACGCATCGTCCACAACGACACGAAGATCAACAACGTCATGCTCGACGACGCGACGGGCGAGGCCATCTGCGTGGTGGATCTCGACACTGTGATGCCCGGGCTCGCGCCGTACGATTTCGGCGACCTCGTGCGCGTTGCGGCCAACCCGGCCCGCGAAGATTCGGGCGGGTCCAACCGTCTGGAAGCCCGGCGCGACATGTACGAGTCATGCGTCGAAGGATTTCTGGAAGGATTCGGCGGCTACCTGACGCCCCGGGAAATCGAGCTCATGCCGATCGCCGGTGCCGTCATCACGTTCGAGCTCGCCGTGCGGTTCCTGTCCGACTACCTCGACGGCGACCGGTATTTCAAGACGGCGCGCCCCGGCCACAACCTCGACCGTGCGCGCACCCAAATCGCACTGGCACGTGCGCTGGAAAGACTTGCCGGCTGAAAAACGCATGTCCTTCCGGCTTGTCCGTTTTGTCCTGGGGAGCGCATCGTTCAGGAAAGATGCCGCCGATTCCCCTTTTTTGCGGAGAAAAAAGGGAAAAGAGGTTGAAAGCGGCCAAAAGTATGATATATTGCTCTTGTAAAATTGTTTTTTCAAAATAATAACATCAACGCGCGCATATGTGCGTTGAAAACCTTGCAAAGGAGTGAGACAATGTTTCTTGCCAATGTCGAATTGCCAGTCCTGATCGTCTATGTCGTGATGGTGATTGGATTTATCGTCATGATTTGGGGCATCAAAAACCAGAACAAACAATCCGGCGCAAAAATCATCATGATCGTAGGCGCTCTCATGGTGTTCGGTGCTTTTGCCGCCAGCCTGAATGTTTCCGGCTCGAAATCAGAAAATAACCGCCTTACGAAGAATGTCCACACGTTCCTTGCGGCCAAGGCTGAAAAAGCCGCCGAATACATCTCCGGGCGGTTCCCGGAGGGCGGTTCCGTCGCTTTCCTGATCGACGAGGCATCCTACAACGACAGCACATCCGAGAATTACATCCTGCTTGGTGAACTCAAGAACCGCCTCGCGGAAAAAGGCGTCTCCTGTGAAGACGAGCTCATTGTCGGCCTGAGAAAACAGGTCGTCGACAAAAAGACCGGCGAGGAAAACACCGTCACGGACGACCCGACCGACGCCACCCTCATGAAGAAACAGCTCGATCAGGTCAACGACAAAGTCGATATCGTCATCAATTTTGTGGGACTTCCCGGTTCGCTTGCCGAAATCCGCAAGATCACGTTCCTCACCCGCAAGAACACTGCCACGGGCAAAAATAATATGCTCCTGTTCAACGACGACGGTCTTCCCTATGTTGAGCAGGACATGCTGAGAAACGGCCGCATCTGCGCCATCGTCAATTTCTACAGCACCGAAAGCGAGAATTTCGACCTGAAGAAGAACAGCGCGCCCAAGGACCTTTCCAAAGCGTTCGACCTCATGTATTATTTTATCACCCCGGACACGCTCTCGAGCTTTATTGCGGACAATCCGAACTATTTCATCACGAAATAAGTCCTGTTTCCCTCCCGCCGGCACCCGAACCCTTCGGAACGGAGGCCGTCCATGGCGGGAGATTGCCGGGCTGGCCGGTATGCCGCACCTTCCAGATCACACCCGGGAGGCGCGGAAAAACAAGGACTGTCAGGGACGCGGTCACGCGTCCCGAATTTTCTATTAAGGACCCGGGAAAGTCATTGCAGGGAGAAAAAAGGCATGTCGGAACAAGAAGAAGTCAATGCTGCGATCAAACGGTTTACGCCCAGGGCGCGCAAATCGCTGGCTCTGGCGCAAAAGGAAGCGGAACGGGCCAACCACGATTGCGTCGCCGTGGAACATCTGCTCCGCGGCATGTTTTTGCTGAATGAGGGCATCGCGATGGAAGTGCTCCGCGCGATGAAGGTCAATTCCCAGCATCTGCTCTCGGAGCTGGCGCGGAAACTTCCCCAGCCGGGCCCCGAAACCCGTCAAATCGGAACTCCGCCGTTTTCCGCAAGTCTCCGCAAGATCATCATCATGTCCGGGGACGAGGCACGCGCCATGCGCTGCAATTACATCGGCACGGAACATCTCCTGCTCGCGATCCTAAACGACGGCACGACCGCGGCGGCAAGCCTGCTCCGCGCCGCCAAGGTCGATCCGGCCAGGGCGCGCCAGCGGATCCTCGCGACCCTGGACCCCGACTACCTGCCGGATGCCGACGGGGATGACGACGATTACGACGACGCGGACGACCAGGACGACAGGCTGTCCGGCGAAAGCGGCGGCGACGGCGAAGACAGCCAGGAATGTCCCGCACTGAACACATTCGGGCGCGATTTGACCGCTCTGGCCCGGAACAGCAAGCTTGATCCGGTGATCGGGCGTCACGATGAAATCGAGCGCGTCATCCAGATCCTCTGCCGCCGCACTAAAAACAATCCCGTGCTCATCGGCGAAGCCGGCGTCGGCAAGACCGCGATCGTCGAAGGGCTTGCCAGGAAGATCGCCGCTGACGACGTGCCGGAGCTTCTGCACGGAAAACGCCTCATCGTCCTCGACCTGCCCCTCATGGTTGCCGGAACGAAATACCGCGGACAATTCGAAGAACGCATCAAGGCCGTCATCGACGAGGTGCGTTCCTCGCGGAACACGATCCTCTTCATCGACGAGCTCCACACGCTCGTCGGCGCGGGCGGAGCCGAAGGCGCCATGGACGCCGCCAACATCATCAAGCCGGCGCTTTCCCGCGGGGAACTCCAGTGCATCGGCGCCACCACGCTCGACGAATACCGCAAAGGAATCGAAAAGGATGCCGCGCTGGAACGCAGATTCCAGCCGGTCATGGTCGAACCGCCCTGCATCGCCGACGCCATCAAGATCCTCCAGGGGTTGAAACCGGCTTACGAGGCGCATCATATGGTCCGGTATTCCGACGATGCCATCGAAGCAGCCGTGAAGCTTTCCGACCGCTACATCAGCGGACGTTTCCTGCCCGACAAGGCGATCGACCTCATGGACGAGGCCGGCGCATGCGTCCGGATCGCCAGCGCTCCGCGCCATCCCGACCTCCGGGAAACCGAGGACGCCATCCAGCAGATGATACGCGACAAGGAAAAAGCCATTTCCGATCAGCGATTCGAGGATGCCGCCCGGTTCCGCAACCGTGAACGCGAGCTTCGCGACCAGCTCGATGCCATGCGCCGCGCCTGGGAAGACGCCCGGAGCGAAAACGTCCCGGAAGTGACGCGCGAAGACATCAACAGCGTTCTTTCCAAGCTCACGCGGATTCCTTTGGAACAGCTCCAGGACTCCGAATCCAGACGCCTGCTCCACATGGAGGAGGAACTCGAAAAAAGCGTGATCGGCCAGAGCGACGCGGTGCGGTCCGTCGCACGAGCCCTCCGACGCGCACGCGCCGACCTGAAGGACCCGAACCGACCCATCGGTTCGTTCATCTTCCTTGGCCCGACCGGCGTCGGAAAGACCCTGCTGGCAAAATCGCTTGCCGAATTCATGTTCGGCGACGCCGACTCCCTGATCCAGATCGACATGTCCGAGTTCATGGAAAAATTCAACGTCAGCCGGCTCGTCGGTTCCCCGCCCGGCTACGTCGGACACGGCGAAGGCGGCGAACTGACCGAACGCGTCCGCCGCCATCCGTACAGCGTGGTCCTGTTCGACGAAATCGAAAAGGCGCATCCTGATGTGACCCACATGCTGCTCCAGATCATGGAGGACGGACGCCTCACCGACACGCTCGGACGCAGCGTCGATTTCCGCAACACCATCATCATCATGACCGCCAACGTCGGCGCCGAACGCATCACGAACGGCGCCCCGCTCGGCTTCTCGACCGGATCGGGCGTGAACGACGACTACGAAAAGCTTCGCGACAGCCTCCTGGAGGCCGCCCGGAAGGCGTTCAAGCCGGAATTCATCAACCGCCTCGACGAGCTGATCGTTTTCCGCAAACTCGGTCCCGAGGAGCTCCGGCAAATCGTCCGGCTTGAACTTTCCAAGCTCACTTCCAGGCTTGCCGACCAGGGCCGCTCCCTTGAGATCGACGACGAGGTCATCGACTGCCTGATCGCCTCCGGCGCGAACCCGGAACACGGCGCAAGGCCACTCCGCCGCGCCATCGGCACCCTCATCGAAGACCCCCTTGCCGACGAGATCCTCCGCGGCACGTTCCACGGCTGCACGCGGATCCGCGTTTCCATGGCGGACGGCAAGCCGGCGTTCTTCCCGGAACCATAACGCCCGACCGGAGACCGAAATGAACACGAATGCCGCAGAGCAGATACAGCAGAAGGACCCCGCGCCAGAAACGGACGCGAAGGCGTATCTTACGCCCGGCCAGCTCATGGTCCGCAGGTTCTTCCGGGAAAAAACCGCCGTCTGCGGCCTCGTTTTCGTGATCCTGCTGATCCTGGCGGCCGTGACCGCCCCTCTGTTCGTGAACGGTAAACCGCTCCTCATCATCTCGGTAAACGGCGTTTTCAGTCCGGCGCTCCGCGATTTCTTCGCCCCGGACGCGCAAGAGGTCTTCGTGGAAAAGATGTTCAACTGGCTGTTCCTGGCAATCCCGGCGGCGCTGATCCTGTACGGATGCTTCCGGAAACGCAAAAGAATCCTCTGCCCCGCGCTTGCCGCTGTCCTGGTCCTGCTCGCCGTGCCCTTCTGCCTCTCGAAGTCGCAGATGACACAGACCGACTGGAGAAAGACCGCGCAGGAAGACACCGTGTCGAAATTTTATTTTGCCGCCGTGCCGTACGGACCGTTCGAAACGTCGCCGGACACATACGCCATGCCGTCGCGGAAACATCCATTCGGCACGGACAACGTCGGACGCGACGTCTTCGCCCGCATGATGTACGGGGCGCGCGTCTCGCTGGCGGTCGGATTCCTGGCCACGGCCATCGAACTCGTATTCGGTACGATGATCGGGTTGTTTTCAGGATACCGCGGCGGCCGCATCGACCTGATCGTCCAAAGGCTGGTGGAAATCGTGATCTGCTTCCCGACGTTTTTGCTGTTGCTGATCCTGATGGCGATCATGCTCGACTACGGCACGCGGCAGTCGATCCTGCTCGTGATCTTCGTGCTGGGGATGACCGGGTGGCCCGGCCTCTCGCGCCTGGTGCGAGGCGAGGTGCTGAAAGCGCGCCAGATGGCGTACATCCAGAGCTGCGAGAGCCTCGGCGTGCCTCTGCACAGCATCCTCTTCCGCCATCTCCTGCCGAACGTCTCCGGCCCGATCTTCGTCTCGTTCGCGTTCAGCATCGCGGGCGCGATCCTGGCGGAAAACAGCCTGAGCTTCCTCGGGTTCGGCGTCCAGGCGCCGTCCGCCAGCTGGGGCGAGCTCCTGAAACAGGCGTTCGCCGATCCGCTGAGCTACTGGAACCTGATGCTGTGGCCGGGCCTCGCCATATTCCTGTGCGTGACCGCGTTCAATTTCATTGCGGACGGCATCCGCCGGTCCATCGACCTGAAGAGCTGACTATAACCCGGAAGGAGCCTTCCTATGCCGATCACAGTCCGATTCAAAATGCAGGAGGGCGCGAAAGACCTCGCCCCGAAAAAAGCCCACGAGGATGATGCCGCCTGGGATCTGAAAAGCCGCGTGGACGTCGAGGCCGCGCCGGGCAAGGTCACGCTCATCCCGACCGGGCTTTTCCTCGAGCTGCCCGCCGGTTACGAGGCGCAGATACGACCCCGCAGCGGGCTCGCGCTCAAGCACGCCGTGACCCTGCTCAATACGCCCGGCACCATCGACGCCGGATACCGCGGCGAAGTCTGCGTGATCCTCTTCAACGCCGGGGAAAATGTGTTCCCAGTGCGCTGCGGCGACCGCATCGCCCAAATGGTGATCGCCGCGCTCCCGCAGGTCGTCCTGACGCCTGCCGCCGAGCTGAACGAGACCGACCGGAACGCTGACGGATTCGGCTCGACGGGCGTCCAGTGAGTCCCGTTGCACTTCTGCCCATTCCGCCGGAGTAAGTCATCATGAAGACATTCCCGATCCTGAAAACGGTTTTGCTCGCCGCGGGATTGTCCGTGTCATTTTTCTGCTTCCCGGACGAGAAGCCCGTCACGCGCGATCCGGGATGGATCGGTGACTGCTACTACTATGCCGACGGCAGCTACTACCACCAGGACGGGATCTACTGGCGCGCCGACATGAAAACGCACTATGTGTACGCCGAGGAATGCTGGCACCTTCCGAACGGCGGAATCCTCACGGGGACAGGCGTTTACTATCCGCCGATCGCCGCGCCGGACGGACTGCTCGGCATCCCGTGGCGGCTGGCCGCGGTCGTGACCTCGCTGATCGCGGGACCGCCACAGGATCCGGGGACGCCGCCGGGAAAACCGACGCGGGTGATTACAGAAGTTCGTTCGTCTTCGGATCGATGAGGCGGAATTCCTCGACGTGGATCGCGGGATCGGCGCGGAATTCGAGATCCCTGCCGTATTTGCTTTCCATCTCGTAAAGGATTTTCGCGTCGTTGTTTTTGAGGCGGGCGAGCACGGCGGGATTCAGGATCACGCGCACGGTGGCGGATTTCTTCGACTTGGTGCGCTGCTTCAGGATCTCAAGCAGGCGGCGCTGGATTTCCACGCTCATGCTGATGGCGGACTTCACATGGCCGGAGCCGCCGCAGTAGGGGCACGGGTCGAAGAGGGAGTCCTGCACGCTCTCGCTTTCGCGCTGACGCGTCATTTCCATAAGTCCGAACTTACTGATCGGTAGGATCTTCGTGCGGGCGCGGTCAAGGTCGGCGAGCTTGTTCATCATGCGGTTGACCTGTTCGCGGTCGGAGCTGTTCGCCATGTCGATGAAGTCGATGACGATCTGGCCGCCGATGTTGCGGAGGCGGATCTGCCGGGCGATCTCCTTTGCAGCCTCGAGGTTGGTGTTCAGGATGAGTTCGCGCTGCGCTTTTCCCGCCTTGGATTTGCCGGTGTTGATGTCGATGGCGACGAGCGCCTCGGTCTCATCGATGCAGAGGTAGCCGCCGCCGGGCAGGTTCACGATGCGGTTGTAGATTTCCGCAACCTGCGGCGTGACCTTGTAACGGTCGAAGACGGACTCTGCGCGCTTGTGGCGCGTGATCTGCGTGTTGAAGTCGTTTCCGACGAACTTGTCGAGCGCGGCAACCAGGAAGTCGTACTTCTCCTTGTCGTCGACCACAATCTCGTCGATGTCGTCAGTCAGCAGGTCGCGCACGGTGCGTTCCAGCAGGCCGGGTTCCGCATAGACGAGCGCGGGCGCCTTCGGCTTCAGCAGGGCGTTGTCGACCTTCTGCCAGAGCTCCAGGAGCATTTCAAGGTCGCGCTGGAAAAAGACGGCCTTGCGGTGTTCGCCGACGGTGCGGCAGATGAGTCCCATGCCGTCCGGGAGCTTGAGCCCGAGCAGGATCTTGCGGAGGCGGTCGCGTTCCTTCCTGTCCTCGATGCGGGAAGAGAGGCCGATGTGCTTGGAATAGGGCAGCAGGACCAGGTAGCGCCCGGGGATCGTGATGTTCGTGGTCACGCGGGCGCCCTTGGTGCCGATGGGCCCCTTGGTCACCTGGACGAGGAGTTCGGAGCCGGCGGGGAACACGCGCGGGATGTCCTCGATGGTGATCTTGCCGGTATGGATGCGTTCCTCCATCTCCTTCAAGCGCTTGGCGCGGTCGCCGCCGCTCACGAGATTGCGGAACTTTTCGCTGAGGATGGAGATGATGCGGCGTTTCTTTTTCGGGGAGGCGTCGGCCTCCTTCGCGCGTTCGCGTTCATCGCCGATTTTTTTGAGGTTGTCGAGGATGTCGTAGGAGGCTGGCAGCATATCGCGGAAGTGCATGAAGGCATTCTTTTCCGCGCCGATGTCGACGAAACATGCTTCCAGGCCCGGCTCGATGCGGGTGATCCTGCCGAGGTAGATGGAGCCGGCGACGATCCCGTCGTCCTTGCGCTCGATCTGGTAATCTTCCAGATGTCCGTTGATAAGCAGTGCCGAGCGGGTCTCCAGTTCCTCGCAGTTCAGGATGATCTGTTTTTTCTCTTGAGGCATGACTGGGTGAAATCTTTCATGGGGTTGGCTGCTGTTCGGGCTGGCCGTTCAGCAGGACGTCGCCGACTTCGAGGCGGGCGCCATTCAGGAAGTCGGCGACGGACATTTCCTTTTTTCCTTCAGGGACGATGCGTTCGAGCAGCAGGGAACCGGAGCCGCAGGACACCATGATCCTGTTGTCGGCAAGTGCAGTGATTTTCCCCGGTGCGGCGTCGGCGGCCTTGAAGGCGGTATAAGACGCCTGTGTGATCTTGACCGACATGACGCGACCGCGCACCAGAACACGGAAAGCCATCGACGGCCAGTTATGATAAGCCCTCACCTTTCGTTCCAGGACGGCGGCGTCTTCGTTCCAGTCGACGAAACCGTCCGACTTCCGGATTTTGACTGCGACCGTAATGCCTTCCCCCGGCTGGGGACGCGGTGTGATCTCGCCGCGGGCGATGCGGCCGATGCAGTCGCAGATGCGGAGTCCGGCCATGTCGGAAAGCGCCTTTTCGAGCCCCTCCGCCGTGATCCCGTACGGGACCGGCATCCGGTGCATCTCGTAGATCGGCCCCGAATCCAGCCCGCGCTCCATCTGCATAAATGTCACTCCGGTGACTTCATCTCCGTTCAACACGCAGGTGGTGATGGGCGACGCCCCGCGGTATTTCGGGAGAAGGGACGCATGGACATTCAGACAGCCGAGCGGCGGAAGATTCAGAATCGGTTCCCGCAGGATCTGCCCGAACGACACGACCACGATCATGTCCGGTTCCAGCGCGGCGACGTGCTCCAGGAACTCCGGTGTGTTCACCGAAAGCACGCGCTCGCACGGAATCCCCGCCGCATCCGCAAACCGCCCGAGGGGGGTCGGCGTCAGCACGCGCTTGCGCCCCGCTGCACGGTCCGGCTGGGTCACGGCAACGGCAAGCGTGAGGTCATGGCTGTTCGCCAGGGCCTCCAGGATCGGGACGGCGAAAATGCCGGCTCCCATGAATACGATGCGCGGGTTTTTGATCATGGCTTTATTCGTCCAAAAAAATTTTAAACTTTAATATATCATAAACTATACACCTTTTCAAACGGTTCTTACAGGAAAAAGCTTCCGACAAGGTTTTTTTCAGATAAAAAACCATTTTTTTGTGTCACGAAGTGCCCGGCCCCCGGAGAATGCGAAGCGCTCTTGCACGGAAAGGCGGACTGTCCATCGGAAATGCGTTTCTTCGCAAACGGCTCGGATTCCCGTGCGGGAAGGCAGAACGTTTCTCGAAAAAACGGATTATGCGGCGGGTGCGATCAGCGTCTGCCCCCGCGGCCATTCTGGCGGTAGCGGGACGGCTGCTGTCCGGCGCTCCCGCTCCCGGACTGCAGCTGCCGCTGCGGTCTCTTCGGATCGGGTCCGATGGTGACGATGAGGTCGCGCCCCTCGACTTCGATGTTCGAGATGCTGAGTCCGGAGGGAGAGCCGTCCCACCAATGGCTGTCCGGTGTGGAGAAATCGTCGAAAACGACGCGGTTCGGCGGATAGAAATAATCGGTTTCGATGCCGTTGCAGTCCTTGCCGTGCATCTGCTTCCCGAACTCGCCGGGGCAGGGTTTTTCGAGGAGCGGGACGCCGCCTGCCTGCTCCAGCGAGATCTCGTAGTGCTTCTCCGGCGTCATCTCCTCGTCTTCCTCCTGGTCAGTCACGGCATCGTCGACGTGCCAGACGGCAAGTCCGTGCGAGGGAAGCGCCCTGTAGAACGATGTGTCGGCGTTCCGGTTTTCAAGCAGGAAATACTCGTCCGGGTTGGCGGGGTTGCGGTAGATGTAGCCGTATTCGCTGGACGCCGGGATCCTGACCTTGCCTTTCGACGGCAGCGGGAGCACCTTCAGCCAGCCCAGGCGGTAGCGGAACGGTCCAGCAAGCGCGGTCGGGTTGGTCTGGAGACCGGAGATACGGTCGTACATGCCGATGCCCATGATGCAGTGGTTGCCGAGCCCGTGGGAGACCTTTTGCTCGTTCTTCGGCGTCTTGTCGCTCTTCTCCCCGTAGTCGACGTAGTCCAGCAGGCCGAACGTCTGGTGCATGATCTCGTGGATCAGGATGCTGACCGTGGGGCTGTCCTGGATCCCGCAGATCAGCACCTGCATGCTGTGAAGCCCGCCGGGCAGCCGTATCTGGTCCATCGGGGTGAACCAGTGCGCCTGGGGCCAGAGTCCGTCGAACGAGCTGTTCCGCGAGTAAAGCACGCAGGCGGACCGGATGGTGCCGTCCGACGACCGCGTAATGGAGGAAAGGTCGAAATCCTTCGGGAGCTTTGCCATGGCCTCCTTGATGAGCATGTCCGCCCCGCGGTAGTTGAGCGCCTGCTGGTAATATTCGCGGTTATGGTCTGCCACGACGTAATCGGAGACAAGATACTTGAGTTCGCACCGCCCGTAAGACTGGTTGTCCACGAAGTCGAAAATCGAACAGGAGTTTCCGTATCCCCGGTATTTCTTCTCGTTCAGGAAATACTCCACCTTCTCCTTCGGGATGATCACGTCCGGCGGATCGTCCGGGAACTTGACAAGGACTGCCAGCCCCGTGATCTTCTCCGGCCGCAGCGGTGTGGTCGCGTACTGAACGGATGCCTTCGGGATGTCGGCAATGGTCTTCAGCGCAAGGCGGAACCCGGTATTGAACACCGGGGTTGACGCGTCAACGGGCTGGCAGGCGGTGACGGTGCAGTTCTCCGGCGAATCATGCCAGGAGCCGCCGCGCCGGGCGCAGAGGTCGCCTTTGTACGCGGACGAAAAATCGCGCATGAACCAGTCAAGGCAGAGTTCCTGCACATTCCCGTGCATGTCGTACAGCCCCCACGCATTGGGCTTCTTCAGGCCGACTTCCGAGACGGACGGCGTGGAGATGAAGGAATTGCCACGGTACCAGGCAAGTTCGGCCAGTGCGGCCGAAACGTTATCGCGGGCGCGCAAATCGCGGCCGCTGTTCAGCTCGGATGTCGTCCCCGCCCGGCAGGCGTACTCCCATTCGGCCTCGTTCGGAAGCGTAAAGCGGTAGCGGAACGAACTCGGAAGCAACTTGTTGAGGCGGTTGCAGAACTCCTTCGCCTGTTCGGCGGAAACATCGTACACCGGGCAGTCCGGGCCGACGCCGTAAAGCTTTCCGCCCGGACGGGCCGTTTCCGAGAGTTCCTTCTGCGTCGTCCGCATGACGGCCTGCCACTGCGCCTGCGTGACTTCGAACTTCCCGATGGATAGCGAATCCGCCTTGAACTTGTACTCGATGCGGCCGTCCTTGTCGGCAGTCTCGTTCCCCTGCGGTTTGCGGTTGACCCGCATCATGATCGAACCGGCGGGCAAAGTGACAAGTTCGAGCGGGATGTCGCCCGGCAGCATGAACCGGATGGAAGGCAGGGCACCTTCCTTTCTTTGATAAACAGGCGTAATGGCGGACGCACAGGACGCGCTCAGGAAAGCGACAGCAAAAAGAATACAAGTGAGCAGGGGGGAGCGGAAACGCGTCGAAAAGAATGTGATTATCATGAAGCGGCGTGCCCTGGTTTCGAGGAAGTGGGGGGGGAGAACAGCGATATATTATAGCATCCCCGCGCGGATTTGTCAAGAGCGCGAGGGAATAGCCGGAACAAAAGGGGCCGGCCGGGCAAACTTGTACAGCAAATCTGACCAGGTTGCAATTTTCTGCGTTTTATGTGAAGAAACAATGATGCACCCTGGAAACGGCACTGGAAAAACCTCTTCGGGCAATTTATAGTAAACTGAAACAGACGCTCAAACTCCGTGGCAGAACACGGAGCAGGAAAATAAGCGTCGACCAAACCAACAGGAGGGAACCCATCTATGAAAGGACTCACCCAAAAACAGAAAAACATCATCGAATTCATCAATGAATTCATGACAACTCAGGAAATGGCGCCAACCATCTACGAGATCGCCGAGCATTTCCACATCAAGACATCGACTGTCTTCGCCCACATCCGCGCCCTGCAAAAAAAGAACTACCTCACGCGCAGTTCCAAGGCAAGAAGCATCAGCCTCTCACATCCGAAGAAGCGCACGCGCTTCCCCGTCGGCGTACAATCCATTCCGTTCCATACGATCGGTGAGGCGACGGCGGCGGAACCCGGCGATAAGGCACTGGTCTGCGACGTGGCACAGCTGCTCGCCAGCCCCGCGAAGGAAGATCTGTACGCCGTCCACGTTCACGGCTCCGACCTCAGCGGAAACGGCATCCTCGACGGCGACATCCTGATCGTGAAGAGCAACCCGGAAACCGTCGGAAGCGAGGATATCGTGGTGGCCGAGGAAAACGGACGCGAGATCCTGAAACAGGCGAAGGATGCCGTCATCAACGGCACGCCGTCCGACACGCCTCATTTCAAAGGTGTCGTCGTAGGACTTCAGCGCAGGATCGCGAAAGCCTGACCCCGCCGCAATGTCCGGCTGTCCCGCAAGTTTTGCGCCGTTCAGCCGCCAAACCGCCCGACCGCAAGGAAAGGCGGTTTTTTGCATTTTGTTCAAAATATTCCTTGACATGGAGCGAAAAGAGTGCTATATTGATTAGCAAGTAAGTGATTTGAAATCTGAAATCATTAGTTTGCATCCAATCTGAAACGAACGAGGCCGATCATGAATCATCCTTCTTCTTTCCTTCTTCTTTCCGCCGGGCTGCTCTGCCTGTCCGCGGCCGCCTGCTCCAAGCTCGAACAAAAACAGGATGCGGACGCAGGAAGCACATACAGGATCAAAGTCCAGACCGCTTCCCCGGAACAGCGTCATTTCCGGAAGCAGATCCGCGTTCAGGGGACGATCCAGGCGTACATTCTGGCGGACGTCGCTGCACGCGTAGCAGGAAACATGGACCTGAAAGTCAACGACGGCGACACGATCAAGAAGGGGCAGACGCTCTTCACAATAGACCAGGACAACCTGAAGAACCGCGTGGCGCAGGCGCAGCAGGCGCTGAAGGTGGTCGAGGAAACGTACCGCACCGCGCAGCTGGACGTCGACATCGCAAAGACACAGCTCGAGAAGGCGCAGAAGGATTATGATCGCAACAACAGGCTCCACGAGGAGCACGCCGTGTCCGACAACGCGTTCGAAAGCTTCGAAGTCGCACTCGACAAAGCGCAGAAATCCTACGAAAAGGCCGAGGCCGTGCTCCGTTACACCGGGGCGAAGGTCGACCAGGCCAAGCTCGATCTTGCGATCTGTTCCAAGGACCTGAACGACGCCACGGAAAAGGCACCCTACGACGGCGTGGTGGCCGTGAAGTACCACGAGTCCGGCGAATTCATCGGCAGGGGCGTGAACGTGATCCGCATCAACGATCCGAAGCAGCTCCGTGCTGCCTGCCTCATCAGCGCCGTGTATTTCGAGGCCGTCAAGCCGGGCGAGACCCCGGTCACCGTGAACTTCCAGGGCCGGAAGGTCGACGCGAAGGTCGACTGGTGCAGCCCGATCATCGACACCCTCAGCCGCACCTTCACGATACGCTCCTACCTGCCGCAGGGGACGCCGCTGCTGGACGGGATGCTCGTAGACGTGGACATCACGCTTGCCGAACGCGACGGCATGGGCGTACCGCGCGATGCCGTGATCCTGAAGAAGGGGGGCAAAAGCGCAGTATTCACCGTAAAGGACGGCAAGGCAACGGAAATCGAAGTGGAAACCGGCATCACGTTCGACGGTTTCGTGGAAATCCTGAATCCCGAGGCGGTCGAAGGCCAGGCCATCATCGTTTCCGGCCAGTATTTCGTCAACGACGGCTCCGACGTGAACGTCACTGCCTCGAAGTGAACAGGGAGGACCGCACATGACCCTCAGCCAGTTCTCCATCCGCCGGAAGGTCGCCATGACCTGCATCATCCTGATGCTGGCCATCCTCGGCATCTTCGCCTACCGAAAGATCGGCATCGACCTGCTGCCGAAGTTCGACATACCGTATGTGCAGGTCACGGCCATCTATCCCGGCGCGTCGCCCGAGGAGATCGAGATTGACGTTGCCCGCCGCATCGAGGACGCGATCGCCTCGATCGAAGGACTGAAGCACATCACGACCGTGTGCATGGAGAATGCCGCCGCGCTGACGCTCCAGTTCGAGCTCGGCACCGACGTCGACGTCATGATCCATCAGGTCCGCGAGAAGATCAATTCCATCTCGGAAGATTTCCCGGACGCGGTCGAGACGCCTCAGCTCAGCAAGATCAACATCAACGCCATCCCGGTCGTCACACTCTTCCTCACCGGCACGCGCACGCTGGATGAAATGTACGACTATGTGGACGACAAACTCTCCGACCAGTTCTCCTCGATCCCCGGCGTCGGCGAGGTCCGCATCCATGGCGGCAACGAGGTCCAGCTGCACATCATCCTGAACCGCGAGAAGATGGCAGCTGCCAACCTCACGGTCGCCGAAGTCCTCCAGAGGGTCGCGAAGAACAACATCAAGCTCCCCGTCGGACGTGTTCGCGAGGGCGGCCGCGAGATCAGCCTCACCTACAATGCCGAATTCCAGGACATCGAGGACGTGAAGTCTCTCGAGATCGGGTCGCTTGCGGGCAAACGCGTCTATCTGGGCGACATCGCCGACGTCCAGCTGATCTCCAAGGAGATCCGCCAGGAGGGATACTACGGCGACGAACTCGGCGTCTGCATCGAGATCATCAAACGCAGCGATGCCAATGCCGTGAAGGTCATCGACGGCATCCGAAAGAAATACGACACGCTGACCAGGGGCGGCGCTCTCCCCGGCGGCATGCACCTGACCTGGTTCAAGGACACCGGCAGTTTTATCCGCGCGTCCGTGGCGGATTCCTGGCAGAGCGTCCTGCTAGGCATTCTGCTGACCGCCCTCCTGATCTTCCTCTTCCTGCACGAAGTGCGCCCCACGCTCATCATCTCCATCACCATGCCGGTCTCGGTCGTGATCACGTTCGCGGCCATGGACCTGATGCATTACACGTTCGACACGATGACACTGGTCGCAATCGGGTGTTCCGCCGGCATCCTGGTGGCGAACTCGGTGGTCGTGATCGAAAACATCATCAAAAAGCAGCACGAGGGGCTCCCGCCCGCCGAAGCCGCCGCGAAGGGCGCCGACGAAGTGCTGGTGGCCGTGGCGGCATCCGCACTGACAAACGTGGTGGTGTTCGTGCCCGTCGCGCTGATGAAATCGGTCATCGGGCTCCTGATCGCGCCGTTCGCGGGCGTGATGGTCATCGCCACGGTCGTTTCGCTGTTCGTGAGTTTCACGCTGACCCCGCTTCTGGCATCCATCCTGCTCAAGGACACGACCGGGCCGCGGGCGTGGCAGAAGGCGCTTTTCTGGCTCTGGGACAAAGCATATGATGCAATCACCGCCGCCTACGGGCACACGCTTGAGGTGATCCGCAGATTCAGCGGCATCGTGATCATCCTGATCTTCGCGGGCTGCGTCCTCATCATGCGCATGGTCCTGCCGAACGTGAGTATGTCGTTCGTGCCGGACAACGACAAGGGCGAAGTCTCTATCGAACTCGAATTCCCGGCCAACTACAGCCTCGAACAGACGCGCGCATGTACGATGGAAATCATGAAGGAAGTCCGCGCGCTGCCGTGGGTGGTGAAAACCGGTGCGACGGTGGGCTACCGCAACGTGATGCCCGGCCAGGTGCCGGAGGGCGTCCATCTGGCGGAGATCGCGATCATAGGAAAGCAGAAGGGCGAACGCGAGCCGATAAAGGAACTTACGGCGCAGCTGCACGCCATCCTGGACAAATACGAAAACCTGCTGTATTCGCTGACGCTTCCGAAGGCAACCGGCGTGTCCGGCGTGGAAATGACGGCGTTCGTCTCCGGCGACGACTTCGACAAGCTGGAGGAATACGCCCTGCTCGGCGCGAAGATCCTGCGGGAATCCGGCATGGCGCAGGACATCGACACCAGCGTCCGCACGCGCAAGCCCCGCATCGTGCTGAAGCCGAACCGCACCGTCATCAAGGACCTCGGCGTGGACGCCGCCACGCTCGGCACCTCGCTGGTCGGCTATTACGAAGGCATCGAGTCCGGCACGTTCAAGGTCGGCGGCCGCAGCTACGACGTTCGCATAAAGACCGAAGACGTTCCCGGATTCGACCAGGCCGCAAACATCGTCGCCGGGTCCATCAATGGCAAACCGATCGACCTGGACGTAGTGGCTTCGCTGGAAGCCGACCCGGTTTCCAGCGCGCTGATGCGCGAGGACAAGATGCGCGGCGGCTGGATTTACGCAAACCCTGCCCGCGGCTATACCGTAGATGACATCATGCGGCTGCTGGAACGCAAACTCGCGCCGGGACTGGACCAGGGATACGAACTAAATTTCTTCGGTCAGGCGGAAATGATGCGCGAGGGCGCGGATGAATTCGTCTCCGTCTTCGCCATCGCCATCATCATGACATACCTGCTGATCGCCGCTTTGCTCGAATCCTGGACCCGGCCGATCCTCATCATGTTCACCGTGCCGCTCGGGTTCGTCGGACTCTTCCTGATCATTTACCTGGCGCATTCCTCTCTCTCCATGGTCGGCATGCTCGGCGCGGTCATGATGATCGGCATCGTGGTGAACAACGCCATCCTGATCCTGGACGAAACGCGCATGCTGGAATTGTCCGGCATGACCACGCATGCGGCCATGACGCAGGCAGCGAAGAACAAGTTCCGCCCCGTGGTGATGACGTCTATCGCCAGCGTCGCCGGCATGCTGCCGATGGCGTTCGGGCGCGGGCTCGGCTCCGAACTGCGTTCCAGCTGCGGACTCGGCGTGGTCGGCGGACTCGCGTTTTCCTCTGCCCTCACCGTTTACCTGATCCCGGCGCTGTTCTACAAGTTCGTCTACGACACCGCGCTGCCGAAGGCCACAATCGGACGCCGCCTGATGTGCTTCTTCGGATTCCGTCCGAAAGGCTGACGGCAGGAAGGCTGCGTCCGGCCTGCGACAGGGGGGACCGGACGCGAAACCTTCCCCGGAAATGGACCGAAAGCGTGAAAAAAACGGAAAAACGACTTGAAAGAGGCGGAAAAGGGTGTATATTATATTTTGCGATTATCGAAAAAACATACAATTCAATACTCAATATAGCTCGGAGGAACCCATCATGAGCAACGTTTGCGAAATCTGCGGAAAGCACAAAGTCCAGGGCGGACACATCATCCGTCGCGGTTTGGCCAAGAAAAAAGGCGGTATCGGTATGCACGTCGTGAAAAACACCACGCGTACCTTCACCCCGAACATCCAGACCATCCGCGTGGTCGAAAACGGCGGCACTGTCCGGAAAAAAGTCTGCACGGCTTGCATTCGGAGCGGAAAAGTCCAGAAGGCCTGCTGAAGTTTTCTTTCCAGCACACCTTGGCTTTTGCCAGGACCGTACGCCGAAGCCGCTTCGGACGCAAGCCCGCGTCCCGGAGCGGTTTTGTTTTTTAAATTTCGACTGTTCATCACAGCTTAAACCTGTTTCCTCTCACTTCGGACGGCGCACCAGTTGTTCCGCCCCCTCCCAAAGAAGGAGTACCAATCATGTCCAAAAAGAAATCCCGTCTGCTCGTCAAGATCATTCTCGGCATCCTCATCGTCTTCGTGGTCCTCATTGTCGCGGCCCTGGTGTTCATTGATTCGCTTGCGAAGAACGCCCTGGAGAAAGGCGCACCGCTGGTACTCGGCACCAACGTATCAGTGAAACGCATCCACATCGAACCGTTCAACGGCCGCGTGGAGATCAAAAACCTCATCATCGACAACCCGAAGGAATCTTACTCTTCCGATTATGCGATCAAGCTCGGCGACATCGTGGCCGACGTTGACCTCAAGACGATCACGAATGACAAGATCCGCATCGAGGAAATGGTGATGCGCGACGTCGACGTCGTCTATGAAACAAACGTCATCTCCAGCAACCTTCAGGACATCCTCGACAACGTGAAGAAGCTCGACACGAAGGAAAAGACCGAGAAGGAAGAAGAGAAGCCCGAGGAAAAGGAGGAAGCCAAGGAGAAGACTCTCCAAGTCGACACAATCGAGCTTGAAAGAGTCGGCATCACTGTCCAGGCCAAGGGCGCCCCGGCAGGTCTCCCGATCAAGGTCTCCATCGATCCGATGGGCCCGCTCGGCGAAGACGAGGAAGGCATCACGCCCGTCGGACTCACGCTCCGCATCCTCGGCGCCATCGTGACGACCGCCATCAAGAGCGCAGGCGGTTCCGTGACCGAAGCCGCCACCGCGATCGGCACCGCCACCGCGGACGCCGCGGCAGGTGCCGCCAACGCGGCAGTTGAAACGGGCAAGACCGTTGCGAATGAAGCCGTCAACGCAGCTTCCAACGCCGCAAACGAGGCCGTCAGCGCCGCCTCCGGCGCAGTGAACGACGCCGCCAATGCTGCGACCGGCGCGCTCCGGGGCCTCTTCGGCGGAAACAACAACGCCGCGCAAGAAAACGCACAGCCCCAGGGCAACTGATTGATTCTTAGTTGACAACTGCCTGTCCGCTGTCCAGGGCGGCAGGGAAGAAAGGTAACATTCATGCGCAAATCATTTTGCTGTCTGCTGTTCTTTTTGCTGACCGCCCTGCCGCTCCTCTGCGGAGCTTGGGAAACGAAACAGGCCGTCGACAAGGACGGTTTCACCTACGAGTACATCCCCGACGATCCGTTCTCGACCCGCAGCTACGTGCTTGAGAACGGTCTGAAGGTCTTCCTCTCCCGGAACACCATCGAACCCCGCATCACCTCGCTGATCTCCGTCCGCGCGGGCGGAGCCGACGATCCCGAAGCCTCGACCGGCCTGGCACACTACTTCGAACACATGATGTTCAAGGGCAACGGCACGCTGGCATCCCTGGACTGGGAAAAGGAAGCGCCGTTGCTCGACAAGCTGGCGAAGCTCTTCGACCTCTACCGCACCACCACGGACGAGGATTTCCGCAAAGCCATCTACCGCGAGATCGACCATGTCTCCGGCGAGGCCGCAAAGTATTCCAACGATGAATACTGGACGCTCGTGCGCGGCCTCGGCGCCACCGACACCAATGCTTGGACCGGCTATGACGAGACCGTCTACATCAACAACATCCCGTCCAACGCCCTCGACAAGTACCTCTACCTCGAATCCGTGCGCTTCTCCTCCATCGCGCTCCGCAGATTCCATACCGAACTCGAGGCCGTCTACGAGGAGTTCAACCGCTCCCAGAACAACGACGGGCGCCGCGCCTCCGAGGCGCTCCGCAAACAGCTCTTCCTGACGCATCCCTACGGACGCGACATCCTCGGCAAGCCCGAAGACCTGAAGAGTCCCTCCATGAGCGACATCTCGCTCTTCTTTTTCGAGTACTACCAGCCCGCAAACATGGCGATCATCCTCGCCGGCGACCTGAACTACGAAGACGCCATGCGCTCCGTCCGAAAGTATTTCGGCGTGTTCCGCACCGACGTTGACAAGCAGCTGGCCGCACGCGCCACCCTCGGTGAAAACGGCCGCGTCCGCCGCGAAGAGCCCATCGAGTCCGTCCGCTCCGCGGAAGTCTTCGGCCCCGATGCGGAGAGCGTCCAGATGGCGTTCCGCTTCGAGCCGGGCCGCGACACCGAAGTCATGCTGGAGATGGTCAACAACATCCTGAACAACAATCTGTGCGGGATCATGGAGCTGAACCTGGAACTGCCTCGCAAGGTGATGTCCGAATCCAGCGGCATCCACCCCATGCGCGACTATCTGCTGCATGTGTTCTCCGCGGAGCCGGCGCAGGGCAAGACGCTCGAAGAGACGCGCGACATGATCCTCGGCGAACTCGAAAAGCTGAAACGCGGCGAGTTTCCCGACTGGCTCCCCGCTGCTATCGTGAACAACCAGCGCATGGCCCTCATCACCATTTCCGAGGACGCGTCCACCGCCGCGCACGTGCTGAACGACGCCTTCATTCAGGGCAAACCCCTGGTCGACCAGCTGAACGACATCGACGCGATGGAGAAGATCACCAGGGAGCAGATCGTCGAGTTCGCGAAGAAAAATTACCGCGACAACTATGTGGTCGTCTACAAGCGCCAGGGCGAAGCGAAGGGCATTATCAAGGCCGAAAAGCCTCCGATCACCCCAGTTTCCGTCCATGACGAACTTTCCGAATTCGGACGCAATTTCGAGCTCCTGCCCACGGAGCCCGAAAAGGGACCCGTCTACGCAGACCTGGAGAAGGACCTGCACATCACCCCGCTGGGGGACGGCCTCACGCTCTTCACCGCCAAAAACGACATCAACGAACGCTTCTCCCTCTCGCTCCAGTTCCCCGTCGGCACCCGCATGGACAAGGAACTCGCACTCGCGCTCGGCTGGATCGACGAGCTCGGCACCGACAAGTACAGCGCCGAGGAGCTCCGCCAGGAATGGTTCAAGCTCGCCGCCCGCATGGGCACGTTCGTCGAAACCGACCGCTGCGGCCTCACGCTGAGCGGACTTCAGCGCAATTTCAAGGAGTCGCTCGCGCTCTTCGACCACGTGATCTCCAACGTGAAGGCCGATCCGGAATCCTATAAGACGCTGGTCGACGCCGTCGAGAAGAGCCGCGCCGACCGCAGGACGAACCGCAGCTCCCTGCTTTCCGCCGCCGCCGGATTCGCGATTTACGGCGGCCCGGAGAACTATTCCGCCGATATCCTGCCTGTGGCAAAGATGCGCGAAATCGACCCTGAAAAGCTCATCGAACGCATCCACAGCCTGCGCGGATTCACGCATGACGTGGTGTACTACGGCCCCGCGGACGACAAGGAAGTCAAGGAGCTCCTGTCCGGCGTGATCGACGCCAAAGGCGCTCCCGGCACCTTCCCGAAGACGCAGTTCTTCCAGGCCGTCGAGCCGGAGGAGGATATGGTCTTCGTGGTGGATTATCCCGGCGCGGCCCAGGCACAGATCGAGGTCATCCGCCTCGACGGACGCTATGAGGATAAGCCTTACGACTTCGAGGAAATCTATTCCACCCTCGAGTCCCGCACATTCATGAACGAACTCCGCGAGCGCCAGGCGCTGGCGTACTCGGTCGGCGCCGGCTACTCCAACCCCGGACGCGATCCGAACGGCTACTCCATGTCCTACGGCGCCATCGGCACTCAGCACGACAAGCTCTTCATCTCACTCGACGGCGTCCTGAACCTTATGAACCACCCGGAAACCGGCGCGTCCGCCGCGTTCGAATCCTCCCGCCAGAATCTGCTTTCCCAGTTCCGCAACATCCGCGTCCAGAAGGAAAACTACTACGGCGTCCGCCGCACCATGAAGAAGTTCAACCTGAAAGAGGAATCGCGCAAGACCGCTTATGAAGGCCTGCTCAAGATGAGCATGGACCAGTACATCGCCGAGGCGAAGGAACGCATCGCCGGGAAAAAGAACATCATCCTGATCCTCGCCGACTTGAAGCAGGTCGAACAGAAGGAACTGGAGAAGTACGGCAAGGTCAGGATCCTGAAGACCGACGAGATCTTCCCGAACGACTGATCCCAGCATGAACAACAGGCTTTATACCGTTCTCATTCTCATCGCATCGGCGCTTATGCTCGTCGCGGCCGTAATCGCCCTCCGGTCGGGGGGCCGCCTCCAGCCGTCCGGCGGCGAAGCCGACCCCCGTGAGGGCATCTCCATCGATACCGCCGTCCCGGACGATAAGTTGGAGGAAACGTCTGCCCGTGCAGCGGATGCCCGTTCGGTGAAGAGCCGCAGCAAGTCCGGGAAAACACTCGAAGAGCGCAATAAGGCCAAGTTCGACGTGGGCGAAATGAGACGCGAAGCTGAGGATATGCTTCAGCGCTTCCGCGGCACGCCGGAGGAACGTCAAGACGTCATTAAGGAATGCGAGGCGGGCAAGGCGCTGCTCCTGGCGATCACCGACGCCGAGCTCGCCGAATTCGACGACAAGTCGCCCGAGGAGCTGGAAGAAGCCCGGGAAGATTTCGAGAAAGAATACCGCGCCCAGCTGGATTATCTGCAAAGCGGCAAACTTAAAAGGATGCTGAAAACGCCCGAGGAACAGGCTGTCATCGGCAGCACTTTGGACGCGGCACAGGACTTTTTGGAACGCCTCGACGAAGCTCTGCATTCAGCAGGATACTGACACCCGTTTTCCCGGGATTAGGAATAGCCGGCAGTCTTCTTTGTAGCGGATTCTTCGATTCTTCAACGGCCACAAGTATTTTTTTAATGGAACAGGTTGATTTTTCAGCTGAACATGGTATATTATTACCTGCATGTGCGCCCCGTCCGGCATATCGGCGGGTCTAAGTCATCATTGGTCGTCACATAGCAATATGTTTTTGCTCCGGTAGCTCAGCTGGATAGAGCATCTGCCTTCTAAGCAGAGGGTCGTGGGTTCGAGTCCCGCCCGGAGCACCAATTTTTCTCCTTGTTTGCGCTCAAAAAAGGTTAAATTGGTATAAACTGGTGTTTTCTGGTTTTTCGTGGTTTTGTGGCAGAAATTACGGAAAAATTACGGAAAAAATCATGCGACATGTGAGCTCAAAACAGGCGTTTTTTCGCATCCGCGTCTCAACAATTCCGGAATTGGATTCCGGAAAGAGATAATTCCCTGTGTTACGATTCCTTCCGGTTGCGTCTTGAGGAGAAACGGCAGAACCGAATGCCGGACAGAAAGCCGTTTTCCGTAATTTTTCCGTAATCTGAACAGGGGTTGAGCTGAAAGGTCTGGCAATCCGGACAGGCAGGACAGGACATCTATCTGCCCTATAGGAAATTCATCATTTCAGGTTGATTACTCCTGATAACTGCCCCCATTTGGTTATCTCTGTTCTCCTTCGTGTACGCGCATCTGGAAACCGGAATCGTGGCACAAGCCGGGTAGTACAGACGGAATTTCCATATGAGCAATATTACTGCCTGTCCTCCTGTCCATGACCGGGATATACGCTGTAAAAAATAGCTGGGGAGAAGGCTTCCACTCCTTCGATCCCCAGGATGCAGGTTATCCAGCATGGCTGCATCAGTTCCATGCCGGGTCGTTCGTCTCACCGTCAGGCGAAGAGAGCGGCCTTCCGGCCGTCCAGGCCGAAGGCGCGGTTCAACGCGAGGTAGCTGTGATCCACACGCTGCGGGGAATATTTCTTGACGATCTCCGACAGGGCGTTCATCAAGCTCCAGCGGGTCGGCTCTGCGAACTCTTCATGTGACGGCTGCTTGAACTCACGGTAGACCGGCAGGATGTCGCAGGAGTTGATGACGCCGAGCTCGGCGGCTCTGACGATGCAGCTCCGGGCTTCGTCATCGTCCCGCAGGTACACGTCCTTCAAATCCTCGCAGACGCCCTCCGTGGTCAGAAAGTCATCCTCCAGCGAGGCGACAGCCCGGTCGATGAGTTCAGCCAGGATGATGCCGCTGGTATGACGGCGCTTCACGACCGTGGTTCCGCCGAATGCGAGGTTCGTACAGACGCACACGACGATCCCAGCAGACAGCCCCACGGCAAAGGATTTGTCGTGGGAATTACGGATGCCGACGCAGCGGTGCCATTCCGGTGATGATGAGCGGGTGATCTCCATCACGCCGAACATCTTCCGGCCATCGCTGGCGAGGCCGAACTTTTCGCCTTCGATGTTCCAGTGGTGAGCGCGGATAACCTCGGTCACAGCTTCGATGACGTCGATGTGCGGAACCGGACGCCAGGTAGCGGTCGAACAGGGCGTGTCGGTCCTTGCGACCTCATCCCTGCTCACGAACTTTCCTTCCTGCATAATCAAGCCCATGGTTCAGCCTGCCTTCCTGTGCGCCGCCTTGCAGCGGCTACCGTAGGCGCACTCAGCGCAGTTCATGCAGGATTCGACCGGAAGAAAGATGCCGGAGTTGACGGCCTTTTCGATCTTCCCGGCGAGGTAGACGAAGCGGGCGAAGTCGTCCTGGTTCCTGTAGGTGTAGAACTGGTGGTGCGCGGGTGTCTTCGCCTTCGTGAAGACGTCGAATCGGAACATCGGCATCCGACCATGGAG
>Ga0310786_10002271_pt1 | contig 29638 bp, 25 predicted proteins | sample AusTroGonzalo_MG_FD_203881 | JGI IMG/M metagenome (GOLD analysis project Ga0310786, IMG submission 203881) | Bovine rumen microbial communities from tropical cattle in Woodstock, Queensland, Australia - Gonzalo_03 (v2) (version 2) | ecosystem: Host-associated > Mammals > Digestive system >...
GTCTCCTCTTTCACTTCTCTAACTACGGTTTCATACAGAGATTCTCATTCTTCTTGTTTTCCACCAGGAAAACTCCAAGCATTTGGAAAAAGTTTTTTATCACTTGCCCTTTTTACAAGTAATATTTTTTTCTCACTATCTATTACTATTGCTCATGCTGTAATTAGTTGCATATAAATTTGATTTGTTAATAAAAATATTTAGTATTTTGCAATATTTATAATGTATTATTCTCTTATAAATATGCAAGTAAAATCAATATCTAAAGATGATAAATTACGGAATATCCTTATCCAATATTGTGAGAATTGTTCTCGAACAGCTTGACCAATACTTGCTCAAAAAATGAAAGAAAATAATTTTCTAGAACGAGAAAGAATTTTTGTAATAATTGAAAATGAGCAGATTGTTTGATTTTGTACTTTTACAAAGAAAGATTGACTCCCAGACTGCAATTATTCCCCTTTTGTTTGATTTATGTTTGTAGATGAAAATTACCGTTGAAAAAGAATCAGTGAACAAATGATTAATGAAGTAGAAAAATATGCAAAGACTTTGAATTTAAAAAAACTATACATAGTTTCAGATCATAAATGATTGTATGAAAAATATTGATTTGAAAAATGTGATGAAAAAGTTGATGACCTAGGTCGTGTAGAAACTATATTTTTTAGAGACATAAAATAAAAAATGGGAAATGATATAATAGAAAATTTTATTTTAGAACATAAAAATTTTAATAAAGTTATTGAAAGAATTTCTATTTTTGAAACTGTCAGAGATTTTGTGTATCAGATAAATTGAGTATCAAATCCTGAAAAATTATTGGAGGTAAAAGAATGATATTGTGCATCAAAACATAGATTACTAAAGAGTGTTTACGATAAACTTTGATATCAGACAAAATTATGTTTCATACCATTTTCATTTGACATGATTAGTTTACCTGGTGATTTAAAAAATCGATGATATGCGAATAAAAAGTGATACCATACTTTTTTGCAAATACTAATTGATGGTAAATGGATTAACATTGATGCGACATTTAATCCTGAATTACAAAACTATTATGTCGTAAACGAAAATCGAGATTGAATTTCTTCACAAAAAGTGGTTTGCAACTACGATAAAATATATATTCCAAATTCGTTAGCAGAAGAACATGAAATAAAAAAATTATTGTTAGATAATGATGAAATGGCTGCTGAAGATTATGAGCGAATCGAGAAATTTAATAGTTGGATAAAATCTTTTAACAAAGAAAGCCAAGAGTAAATTACCCTTGGCTTCTGGAATTAGAAATTACCATGATGGCGGATTGAATGTGGATTCTTTCAGCAATTCAAATCGTTTGGCGATACGTTCATCTTCACCCTCCAAAAAGTCGATGTCATATCCGTACTTCTCGGATTCTTGGTAAACGAACTCAGTGAACATATAATTATCCACATCTGTTTCATCAAGGACGAAAAGAAAATCTTGTTCCTTGTGAAATCTCTCTAGATATCTTTTCAAGATATCTTCCTTGTCAGCACTGTCAATAACAAGGAAGAGTTCCAGTATGTTCAACTGAATTTCTTCACGAGATGTGCCATGAATGGCGTTTTCTTTCATTTTCCACAGAGCGTCCTTTCTGACGGTATCATCTCCGTAAGTGTAGATAGCTGTCCAATCTGAGAAATTCTGTGCATGTGGCATAAGTTTCTCAAAGAAAAAGCGAGTCTCCGCTCTTTTGCGCTTAGTCATTGCTTCATATTGAAGCAATAGTTCATTAAATTTTTTTGTTTTTCTTTGTCTCATGATTTAAAAATTTATGTTTTTGTTAAGTGTATTAGCTTATATATACATTATTTCCACAAAAAGTCAAGTTAATTGAAAAACACGAATTGAATAAAAAATTAATTTGGGTATATAAAAATTACTTGTATTTTAATTCTTACTTTTCAATTATGAATTCTATAATTCCACTATGAGTATCTAATAGGCACATCCATCTTTCAAAAGCTGATGCCGAAGCTTTGTTTTGAGAATGATTTCAATTGACCCCAATAAAAGATCTTTCTCAACCGTGACAATTCGCTGCTGCTGAATGTGTAATATTGAAGTGACCCAAATGACAAATTGAAAAGGTCAGAATTTTATGACCATATAGACCACAGACTCAAGTAGAGATTTTGACAGCTGATCAATTTAAATTGTGAGTTATGGCTCCAATTAGATTGTCTGGAGATTTGGAATGAACTCCATGAATTGATGTTGAAGCAAACTGAAAAACAATCACTTTGAATTCATGAGTTATCATAGCAAAAAGGCATATCCACATGTTGCCATCAGATGCTGAGCATTATTGAGTACAAAATAATCAAATAGTTAGGATTAAATGTGGATGAGAAAGATGACTTATCTTTGATGAAGTCGTAATTCGTGCTGCTGAAATGTCAAAACTCGATACACATATAGATACTGAAGAAGCAAACGCAGCATGACTTGCAAATGGAACTACAGTAGAATTATTACCAATCGAAGAAGTTAGATTTTATGAAAAGAATCACTAAAAAATATTATGAGAGTGCCTGTGTATGTTTTAAATAGACATATTCATCTATCGAAATTAGGTTATGAGAAATTATTTTGAAAATGATATGTTTTTGAAAAAGAAAAAAAATTTACTCAACCATGAGAATTTTTTGCAAAAGAAAAATTGAAAATTGTTTGAACAAAATGAGAAATTAAAAATGTAGATATACTACTCCCCTTTAGGAAGAATACTCAAGTAGAAATCTTTGAATCTGATAATGAAGTTCTATGAATTAATGCAAAATATACGTCTTCATGAAAATTGGAAGATGCAGAAGCTATAACAATTGTCTGACCGAAGTGATCTGTTTATTTACCACATGCTGTGATAATTGAGCAACCGCATATCCATATGAGTGTTGCACAATCAGAAGATTTTGGATTTAGAAATAATCAGATTGTAAAAATAAAGACTCATTGAAAAAATGAGCAGATAATTGAAAATGTAAAAATTAGGGTAAACGATAAATTTGAATTTGATTTTCATATAAATGCAGAACTTGGGGATAAGTATTGATTAGAAACTAATGATTGGGCTGAAATTTTAGTTTAAGAAAAAAGCCAACCAGAAACGGTTGGCATAATTGTCAGCGGAAAAATGTACAATGCATCTTTTCATTACACCTTGCACATTTGAAATCAGGGTCATTCCTCTGATCCCAAGATGGCACCTCATTGTTCTCGCCATAGCAAGGTACGCTTTTCCTGATAAATTGAGAAGATCTGTTGATAAGATCTCTTGCTTTTTCTTTTTGTTGTTGGGTGAAGTCACCGGACAACAGTACAGAGATCTCTGTACTAAGAGACAGCGATTCTTTGCTGTTTGGAAGATTTTGCAAGTCTTCTTTAAACCACCCCAGCCGAAGTTTCAGATAATGAGACGATCGAAAGAAGCAAACGATTAAAACTGCAACTAAGAGAAACAAAATAACTAATGCCGTTTTCATAATGATATTTTTTTAGGGTTTTTATTTTCTGCTGTCTTATGTTTATAAATATTATTATATAAAAAGCAATATTTTTAATTTTTGAATATTAAATAAGTTATATATTTTTAAAAAGTAAAGATGATTTATCGTAGCGAGTGCTATTTTTTTGAAAAATATCAATTATTAATTATAATTGTATTAGTGGGTTTCTAATACCTTATGATGATTAAAAAAATGGAAATCATCCAATAAAATTTTACCTTGTAAAAAACAAAAAATGGCAGAAGAAAATTTAGAGACAAGCCAAGAATTAAGTATCGATACTTGGACAAGCAACATTACAGACAATCAAATCATTTCATATTGATTGAAAATATGAGCATGAATACTTGTTTTCATACTTTTGGTTGTCATATCAAAAATTATCACAAAAATTATTAAAAGAAATATTAGAAAACACCTGGAGGAGACAAATCCTACATGAGCTGCAAAAATTGCAAAATTACTCGGTAGTATACTATTCCGAGTCTTGATGCTATTTGCTTTGTTCATCAGTTTTGAAATCATGTGAGTAAATATCTGACTTTTGGTATCTTGAGTTTCTTTGTGAGTTTGACTAGCGTTCAAGGAGGTATTGGGAAATATGTTTGCTTGAATTATGATTCTCTATACAAAGGAGTTTAAGATGTGAGATATTATTGAAATCCAAACATGAGAATGATATTTCTGAAGAATTGAAGAAATCACAATTAGATATACTGTAATTAGGACATTGGATTTGAGACAAGTAATCATACCAAACATGACTATGATTTCAGAGCCAATAAAGACATTTAGTAGTGAAGATTTGGTAAAATTAAATACCGTAATATGAATATCTTACAAAAATGATTTAAATAAAGCTATCGAGGTTTTGAAAGAAACTATTAATAGTTTTGATTTTGTTAAATCAAAAGAGAATACAACGGTATATGTACTAGAATTTGGAGCAAGCACAATTGACATAAAGTGTATTTTCTGCTTTGATCCAAATTGTGGAATTATATGAGAAGTTGCTATATGAGAGATTAATGAAAAAGTAACAAAAGCTTTTAAAGAGAATTGAATCGCATTCTCATATCAACACCTTATTTTGAATTTTGAAAATAAACCAAATGATGAGCAATACAAAGAATTTATTGCAAACGAAGCTAAATATGATGTAGAAGCGACACAAAACAACGATTGAGAAGTTCAAAATCAAGTAACTGAAAATAATGTAGAAAATCAATATACTCAACCAGAGAATAATCAACCAGAGTATACTCAAAATGAAGCTTCTACAAACGAAAATTTTACAAATAATTAATATTTATTATCATGAATAGCATAATATCATTCATAGTAAATTATATATCACAAAATTGGCGAGTTATAACTAAAAAACTTTTGATAGCTCTCTGAATTTTTGTGTGAATTTATATTGTTTCAAATTTTATCATAAAAAGAATTCAGAAGAAGATCGAAGACAACAATATTCAGGCAGATGATAAATACTCCAAAAAATTATCTGCTTTAATATGAAGAATATTATCATTAGTTGCTTTTATAATAAATATTTTGGTAATTTTTGAAGTACTTGGAATTGATGTTTCGCTTATTATGGCATGAATTTCATTGTGAATCTGATTTGCAATAGAAACTATGATTTGAAATATTGTTGCGTGATTTTTCATTATATTGAACAAAAAATTTAAGATATGAGATTCTGTAGAACTTTTAGGTAGATTTAATACAAAATGAGTTATTGAAGAAATTAATTTAAAACATACAATCATCAGACTTATCGATCAAAGGAGATTGCTTATCCCAAATAAAATCATGTCTGATACTGCTATCAAAACATTTAAATCTGAAAAAGTGATAAGGTGAGACTTTTCTATTAGCGTCCCTCGTCATGTAAATATTGAACAAGTTAAAAATATTATTAAAGACACAGTAAATAGTAATGAAAATGTATTGGATAAAGATTATACTACTACATACATTAAATGATTCGATGAAAAATGATATAATTTCAATACTATATTTTTCGTTGATCCAAAACAAGTATCACCATTTATTGCAGGAACGAGAATTAGAAAAAGTCTATTTGATGTATTCAAAAAATATGGAATAAATTTCACATACAACCATATGACAATAGATTTTGAATAAGAAAATTACATCCTTGTTGTGTCCCAAGGTCTCCAAGAATTATCGGAGTTAAATTTTGTTAAATCTGAAGTCGATGCAAACATGAATTTTCATCAATATAGATTTGCAAAGAAATTATATTTTTTCTTCATTATTTCATTTTTTTTAGCCCAACTTTTGAAAATATCATTGTGATTTAGATACATATTGTGGCATTCTGCAAAATCTTCAAAAGGATCTGTCATACCATATCCGCTACAGAAATCTTCTTTTGTAACTGTAGATTTTCTTACTGTTTCGTTTTCCCAACATAATGAATAATATGTGATAGATGGGTCGTCTACAGCAAAAACTTTATTACCAAATTCTGTATAATTTGGATCTTTTTCTGAAGAATATCACTTAATAACTCAAAGATCTACTACATGTCATAACTCATGGGAAATTAATCAAAGGAATTCTACATAAGATTTAACAGCTCATAATTTGATAGAAACAGATGTCCAATCAGCTGATCATCTTGTAGATCAATAAGCTGAGTCTACTGTAATCTTTTTTAATTGAGTATTTATATCTCATCCAATTTGTATATTTTTGGAAATAGCGTCTAAGACGTACATCGTACTCGCAAAATACATGAATTTATCTTTGGATGAAATATCTCATACAAAATTTACTTTCAAACAAAGGTTGAAATCTGATAGGCATAAATTTTGATATTTTAATTCAAATTCATGATTTTCTCAATCAAAATCTGAATATGTGTCTATTTTTTCAGTCTGCTCTACATCTGATACATTATGCATTCAAAGTTCATTTGTCCAATCTTCATTGTATTCATAATTGACAGGTGAAACTTCTTCATAATATTTTCAAGCCAAAAGATTTATATCTTCTCAAATATTACAAACTCACAATTTTAATCAAAAATACAAAATTAATACAGCTCAAATAAATTTGATTGCATTAAAAAGGAATCTATAGTTAAATGCTATTCTTTCTTGCATATCGTTGGATATCATCTAAAAGATACTTTGACATTTTTCAAATTATATTAAATTCCACACAAATGTCAATATTAATTCAATTTGAGAATAGCCAAATCAAAAAAGAATAACCTCAAATTATGATTTTTGTTCACTGTTTTTTAGCTTTAAAAACATTTTTTCAAAGTGATCAGGTAATATTTTCTACAAGCAAATATACATCATCCGATAATCAAGATTCAAAAAATTTATCAAACAGTTCTTTTGATTCTGTTTTTACTGTTGATAATATAAAACATGTTTTTCATTCGTTATCTGATAACCAATTGTTTACAAACTCTACTACTCTTTCCTGGTTTCAAATTTTTTTCATCAACAAATGCTTTTCTCACATTTCTTGATCTAACATTTTTGGGTATCATCTCTCGAAATCTGAGAAAAAATAAACTCATGATGGAAAGGCATCTTTGAATTCATCCCAATTTGTGTATTTCACGGATTCAGCGTATGTAAAATAGAAATCACCTTGATTGTACATTATTTTCTGTACATCGACAAGTCATGTCAGGATAGTGAATAATTGGTCTATTTTTATCCATAGTGCTTGAAAATCCTCATCATCAAGGCACTCTTGAAGTAATGATTTATAATCTGTAAATTGTAAAACTAATTTATTTGTTTCATAAAAATTTATATTTTCTAATATTGGATTTACTGTTACTTTAGTTTCAGGATTATTTACAAATAGTTGTTTTGTCTCAGAGAATAGTACTCACATAAACACTTCAAAAAATCTAGCAAATCTTTCAAGGACATCAATGGCGTCTTGCTGTTCATCTAAGGAATATTTGTAAAATAGTATTTCTAAGAAATTTAGTATTGAGTACAAATCACATGGCTTAGAAAGGTATTCATTGTATCATTTATACCGCATCTCAGTATCAAAGAAGCACACATCATAATTTTTGTATTTATGCTCTTGCTCTTGTAAAATTGTATATAATCATCCGTGTGTCGTTAGAACAATTGGATATTTTTCAAATTTTTTCTCATCTTGGATATAGTAGTGTATCTTGTAATCAGCTTTAGTATTTAATTCAATTACGGATCATTCGTTCATTAAAATAGAAAAATATTTTATGATGAATAAGAATTCATTATCTGAAAAATTCTCTTTATTTAGAAATCTGGAAAATTTAGTTTGATTAATTGTCGTATATCATTTTGCAAAACCGATATTTTTAATTCCAGCGTCATTCAAAATATTTTTCACGATATTTAATTTTGCTACGCTTGCAAAAGACATAATGATATCTTTATTTCCAGAAACTAATGACATCACAAGTTGACTCAAATCGACATTTCAGACAAAATATCTCTCTCAAATCTTATAGTTTTTTAAATCAATATCTTGTTTAGTTTTCAATGTTTGGCTTCATGGTAATTGTTTTTTCAATGCTGGAACAGATATTTTTTCACTAGTATCATCCGCCAAATCTAGTTTGTAGTCTAATATTTTATGGTATAATCATATATTTTTTGCCAAGATTCTAGTAAGAACGGGGTATTTTGAAAACAAAGTATCGATACGGTTTATCTCATACATAAATAGCGATAATGAATTTTGAGAATCGTATAATCAATCATGGATATTATTTTCATTATAATCTTCTCATCAATGAAGTTTCAAAAAGAATTCTTTGAAAATCTTATTAGACATCATAGATTCTACTAGAACATCAAGAGCATAGCTCAATGGATAATGAATCAAATTTTGTGCTAAATAAAAGGTATCAATGCTATCAAAGTACTTTATATCTGGGAAATATCTCTTCAAAAAATTTATATCAAACTCTATATTGTGTCAAATTAGAATAGTATTGTCTCAAAAAAACTTAAATATTTCTTCTTTTATATCAAAAATACTTGGAGCAGATTTTATATCATCGATCGAAATTCAAGTAATATATGCTACTAAACTTTTTAATTCAGAAATATTTTTTTCTGGTTTCAAAAAAGATTTAAATTGATTTATAATATTTCAATCTACATCTATCTCTACTAATCCTATCTGAATTGCTTCATCCTTCGAAACATCCAATCAAGTAGTTTCAAAATCCATAGCAACGTACCTATACTTGTCACTTAACATTAGAATTTTTGTTTTTAAATTATCAATTGTTAACTACTTCTACACATTTTTTTGCAAACTCCTCTGCTGCATCTGGTCAATTTCATGTCACAATATTTCAACAAACGACCACAGATTCATCAGACCAAAATCATCAATTTTTCTCAATAAATGCTTTTTGCACTCCGTCTTGATCTCGTCATGTAACTGTTTTTCAGTTAAATACTCCACTTTCACTGACAATCATTGGAGCTATACATATTGCTCAAATCTTTTTTGCATTTTGTGCTAATCTCAAATAAGTTTTGTCGTGAAAGTACTGAGCATAAGCTCAACCTCATCATATAAACACTACCATATCGTACTTGGTAGCATCTGCAAAAAACAATTCTACATCTGCAACTGTCCTTGCTCAAAAGACACCTCTACATTCTCATTTTTTACCGGCAGCTATGGTAATATCTAGTCCGGCATCATGAAACACAGCAAATGACACTCAAAATTCGTGGTCTTGAAACCCATCATTTGCGATTACCATTAATACTTTTTTTACTTCTGTCATTTTTTTATAAATCACAAAAATAAAAGAAAATAATATTTGTTAGTAAATAAATTTCAAAGAAAAACAATAAAAAATTAGCGAAATTATTGTACTAACAGTCTGTCTGTGTGAAATTTTACAATCTTTGCATTTCACTCTAAATTATCTTTTTGTTTGATTAATTGTATTGCTTGTATTGTGTTTGCGACTCATGCAGTATTTGGCAGCATTACTCAATATTTATCACCTGCAATTACCGCGATTCAATATTCTTGTAAAGATATTTCATTAATCTTTGAAACATCTGTTATCTCTTGTTCATCTGTTATCACGTCTACCACGATATATGCTATATTTTTATATTTTTCTACCAATCAATGGTACAAAGTATCTAACAAACTATCAATTACTTTATCTGTATAAAAAGCACCACTAGACATCAATAATTTATTATTTTCATCAAAAACAGATAAAAATACTCATTTACAATCTTCTTTCTTATATTTTGCAAATACTGCATTCTTTATTTTTTCTATCATTATAACTTTGTATAAAATAAATTGTTTTTTTATTCCGAATCACTACTATGCTTTGTATTCTTAATTCTTAGTTTTTAATTCAATTCATGTCTAAACTACATTTTAAAATACTCAAACAAAAGTGAAATGCAAGAGTTGGTGAAATAGAATTAAATTGAGTAAAACTCACAACTCCAATTTTTATGCCAGTTTGAACAAAAGCAACTATCAAATGAATATTTTTGGAATTATTGAGAAATAAAGATTTTTTGTGAGACTTAGATCCAATAAATTTGATATTAGCAAATACTTTTCACCTATATCTTCGTCCAGGTGATGATCTCATAAAAAAAGCATGATGATTACATACATTTGAAAATTGGAATTGATTGATTTTAACTGATAGTGGTGGATTTCAAGTATTTAGTTTGGGACTTGGAAATCAGAAAGAACGCGATAATCACAGTCACAAAATAAATATCAAATTGACTGAAGATTGAGTGAAATTCTATTCACCATTTGACTGATCAAAACATTTCTTCAGCCCAGAAAAAGTAGTAGATATTCAATCAAATTTTGGGTCAGATATCATGATGATGCTCGATATTTGCTCTCCTGCTGGAATTAGTAAGACTGAGTACAAAAAGCAACTGGAAATGACACACAGACGAGCAAAAAGAGCATACGAATACTTTATGCCAAAATATGATAAAACAAGATGAGTATTGTTTCCAATAGTACAATGATGAACAGACAAAGATTTGAGATTAGAATCGCTCGAATACTTATCACAATTTGCTACCGATTGAATCGCTATTTGATGAGTAAGTGTATGAGAAAGTAAAGAATTAATCCGCGAAATAGTAGAATTCACAGCGCCAAAGTTACCGAATAACAAGCCAAGGTACCTTATGTGAGTCTGAACTCCAGAAGACCTTTTGCATGGAATTGAAAACTGAGTTGATATGTTTGATTGTGTATTAGCTACGAGACTTGGAAGACACGGAGTAGCTTTTTCAGATCATGGAAATGTTAATTTGAATAATGCAAAGTTTGTATCAGATTTCACTCCATTGGATGATACTTGTTTATGATTACAAAATTATAGCAAAGCATATATTCATCATTTGCTAAAAGAAAATGAAATTTTGTGATGAAGTATTTTATCGCTACATAATATTTTCTATCTCCATAGATTATTGAGCAATTGGAAAAAGAAATTTTTGGAAGAATAAGGTTATTTTTTGACTTTCGTAATTTTTAAAGCCTCCTCTGCTGCTCCAGCTGTACCCATTGAAATTATAAATGACAATGCTGTAGAAACTGGTATTTCTGTTTCTATAAAATCTTTTGGTCCTAAGAGAACTAAAAATCAGTTCGTTGGATTTGGTGTTGTCGGAATAAATATAGAAACCAAATCTTTTTGTTTCAAGTCTTTGTCAAACATAGACGTATTTTCTCATGTCACGAATCATATAGACCATGACTTTTCGTTAGGAAACTTTAATAAAACAACTTTCTTAAAAGAATCTGAAGTTTCCAAAGTGTTTGCTATTTGGTTTGTAATTTTTGATAAAGATCTCAAAATTGGTACTCTAGAAATAATTGAAGTTAAACCGTTTTTTATCCTTTGTCAGACTTTTCATCGATTTACTATAAATCCTAAAAACCAAATAATTCAAAACAACAATACCAAACACAAAATATGAACTAATATTTCTGATGTTCAAAATAATCACACAAATGACTGTGGCAACATTTGAACAATCTTTCCGGCCCATCATAATAATTTATTAAAAGCCCATCATAATATGATTATGAATAAGAAGACTGGTAGTATCAATAGCAATCCTGTCATAAAATTACTCCTTTTTTTGTGTCTTAATGCCATTTTTATTAATTATTATTAAAATTTATTTCAATACACTTTGTATCATTATTTTCATTTATAAGCATCTTGTAATACAATCAATTTGCAAATGGTGCTCGGAATGGCTTGTATTCTAATTGTGCTCAAGCTACTTTTCAAACTTCATAATTCAATGGCAAATATACAGTTCACTTTGTCTCCATCCATTTTGGATATGGACTATTTTCGTATCTTGCAGGCTTAAGGGCCAAGATAAATTCTTCTCTATCTGTCATTTTTATTCCGTACTTATTTTCCAAATCATGCATATAATTGATATAGAAATTTGGTACGTTTAAAGAATAACATATTTTCAAACCATAAGGTCATTTTGCCAAATTTTTAATTGGAACGATATCATTTTCTGTCTCTAAAATGACTGTTCATCCAGAGTCAATTATTTGGATAGCCTTTTTTACGAAAGAATCAACTTTGTTAAATGCTCCGTTCATGTCCCAAGCGTATATATTTCATGAATTATATTCAGTTTTTAATCAATGATTAACTAATAAATTTTGTAAATCATCAGATACGTTTGATAAATAGATATTAATGAAATTTTTATCGATTATATCATCATAATTATTTATAATCTTTTGGAAGAGTTCGATACTATGATCTCTGAAATATTGTGTCACTTCTTGGATATAAGTCTCTTTTTTATTTCCACGATTTTCTCACCTAATCAGATCCACATTTGCGTTTTGAAACTGCCGCTCTCGCGCTTTTTGAGTAAATGATGGTGTCAGATATTCTATTAAATCAGACCTAATGAAAATCACTCATTTTATGTATTTATGCAATAATTTTTCTGCCAACTCTGGATTTATAATTGTTTCTAATTTCTTTGAATCATAATCTTCGTTGAACATTTTTTCGTACAACCATTTCAAATTACTTCAATCTATATCAGAAAATCAAAATTTATTTCCTGCTATAAATCAAATTTTCAAATCTGGCAAAAATGCAGCAGCTCGATCTGGTGCTCTCAAACGGGTATTTTCTGCTATATAATCTGGATAATATGAATCAATAATCTCCAAGTTTTTCAATCTTCAATCTTTCACTGTGATAAATGCAAAAGATCAGAAAAATCATCAATTTGGCCTTTTTTCATTTGTGTTTTGCAAGATAACAAGATAGTTAAATTCTCATTTTTCTCACAATAATGTCGAAACCTCATCCCAATTGTCATTTAAATCAGACAAAAGAGAGATGAATCAATCATAACTTTCAAAACCTAAACTACTCAAATGGTATTTATTTTTATCTATATATCAGAGTAAATCTTGTATTTCTTGCTTTTTGGTGACTAAAACATTATCTCCACTTAGATACGATTTGATTATATCGTCACTTGTAAGAAGCATATTTGAAACTCATTCATCGATACTCCAAAAGTACATTGCCACTTTCCCCAAATCTTCTTTGAAGACGTCTATTTTATTTTTTCAAAAAAGGAGATTTGTAATATTTGAATAAAATGCAAAAAATGTGAAACAAAGGATTAATAGCACTACAAAAAGTATATTTGAGAAATTCAAATAATATTTCCAATTTTTATCTTGAACTTTCGTAATTCAAAATTTCATTAAACACAAAAAGATTGGTAAATCTACTCTTCTTTTAACTTTTAATTATTTAGTTTCAACTAGAAATTGAGAAAAGAAAAAAGCCAAATTGAACATAATATTCAAAATGGCAATTTTCATTAATTTATTTAAATACTCTATTTACATTTTTCTCTTAACTTTGATTCTTCACATATTATCAATTTCTTTGATTACTACTGTCATAGTCTGTCAGATTTGGAAATGCTTTGCTAATCAGTCTGTGATTTTTTGTCAGATATCTGAGATATGGCAAAGTCATTTCTTTCATTTTGGTAAATCTACAAATAGTCAGTAATCCTCTATTCTACTAATATTTGCTTCGTATGTTTGTCATACTTCCAAATCTAATGCTATATCACGAATAATTTGTTCAGCTTTTTCTATCATAGCTTGATCTGAATGAGTTAAGTAACATGTACCATCATCTTCGAAATCAATCTTGATATTGTCGCATTGCTCAATAATTTTGTTGATTACTTCTCATCATTTTCCGATTACTTCTTTTACTTTGTCTGGATTTATCTGGAATACTTTTATCTTTGGAGCAAATTCTTTTACTTGTTTTCTTGGCTCTGGCATAGCTTCAAGCATTACTCACATGATTTCTTTATATCATTCAATAGCTCTAGAAATAGTTTCATGAACGATATCCATAGTCAATCATTTTAATTTAGTATCGAGTTGGATAGCTGTAACTCAATCTTTTGTTCAAGCCACTTTGAAATCCATATCTCATGTGAAGTCCTCTACTCATTGTAAGTCATTTAAGACTAAGTGTTTTGTGATATTGTCTCTATCTGTATTGTAAGTCATAAGTCACATCGCGATACCAGCAACTGGCTTTTTGATAGGTACTCATGCATCCATCAATGCCAAACATGATGAACAAACAGATCCCATTGATGTAGATCATCCAGAACTCAAACATTCTGAAACAGCTCTAACTGAATATGGGAATTCCAATGATGTAGGCATCACAGGCATCAAAGCTTTTTCAGCCAATTTTCCATGTCAGATTTCTCTCCTGTTTTGTCATTTTGTTCATTTAGCTTCTCATGTACTAAATGGAGGGAAATTGTAATGATGGAAATATTTTTGTGATACATTATCATTTTCCATATCATCGTATACTAGGTAATCTGTAGGTCAACCTAGTGTAACTGTATTTTCTACTTGAGTATCTCATCTCCGGAATAATCCACAACCATGTACTCTTGGTAAATTATTTACTTCACAGTACAAAGGTCTGATATCCAATGGTGTCCTTCCATCAATTCTAATTCCCGTTTCCAATGTCCTTTCTCTGATGAAATGTTTTACATAATCAAAGAATGCCATTTTTACTCTATTTTCTGTATATTCTTCATTTTCCTCATCATCAATGTATTCTTTTAATTTTTCCACACATTCTCTCTCATAATCTGCAAACATGGTATTGAAAGGTACTTTTGTGTGTCATGTCATAGCTTCTAATCTATCTGGTGTGATGATTTTTGCTATCTCATCTTCGATGATTTGAGATGGTTTGTTGTAATAAACTTCTGGTGTAGGTATTTCTAATTTTTTCAAGAATTCTAATTGAAGATCACAAGATTTATCAATCTCTTTTTGTGCTAACACAAATGCTTCTTTTAGTAAATCTTCTGGGATTTCTTTTGATCCACATTCGATCATATTAATACTTCATCTCTTTCATGCTACGAGTAAGTTTAAGATTCATTCTTCTATTTGTTGTTTTGTAGGATTTACTATAAATTCTCCATCTTTGTATCCCAATTGAACTGCTCATACTGGTCCATCAAATGGAATTCAAGCAGCCATAATTGCTACTGAAGAACCAATAATTGTCATCACATCTAATTCAATTTCGTGATCCAAAGCCATTGGTGTAAGTGAGATTACTACATCATTTACTAATCATTTTGGAAACATTGGTCTCAATGCTCTATCAGCCATTCTACAGTACAATATAGCACTTTCAGAAGGTTTTCATTCTCTCCTCCTATAAACTGCTCATGCTATCCTACCAGCGGCAGAATAACTTTCTCTAAAGTCGATAAGAAGAGGTAAAAAATCTGAATCCAAATTTGGATCCTTGGACATACATACAGTATTGAGAATTACATTGTCTCCATACTGAAATCTAACTGAACTATCAGCTTGTGGTGCTAATTTTCAAGTTTCAAATGAAATTTTTCTACCAGCCCACTCAGACGAAAATTCTATCGTCTTAACTTCTCTTTTATAAACTGTCATTTAAAAAAAGTACAAAATTTAAAATTTTGGAAATTTGTGGTAGAAAACTAGAAACTTAAAAGAACAGTTGCACACCTAAGTAACTCCTCTTTTAAGTACCTAAATTCCCTACAAACAAAAATCCAGTGGGTATTATATGAATATAAAAACAAAAAGCAAAAAGAAATTTATAAAAAATAAGAACCCTCAAAAAAAATTGGGGCTCTTTTTCTGTGTCGTTTGGAATTAATACTCACCGAGGTTGAGGTTAATAAACTCCTTTGGATCAACTTCGTTGTTGACTTCCAATGTATCTTCTATAAAACTTTCAATAACTACCATGGGAGCCTTCTCATAAGGAGAACACCCTGTACATTCTTGGAATGATCTAAGAATAAACTCCACTTCTGGGTTGATCGGTTGGTAGAATTCATTTAGCATTCCTTTGTCTTGCATAATTTTTGCTAGACAAACACGATCTAGGTGATTGTCAGGAGAAAAACAGAATCTTTCCAAAAACTTATCCATATCATGATCAACAACGTATTCGTCGATGACGATTGCTAGTATGGTAACTAAGTAATCTACACAGACGGATCGATTTTGGCAAAATTCTCCATGGGAATTGAGAATTCGCTTTTTTTTGAAGCACTTTTTAAGCGTTTCGATAAAAGGTTCGACTTCTTTCTCTTCTAGGACTAACTCATTCCCAGATAAACTTAGGGTAAAAGTCCTATTCGACAATGTCTTAAGTATTAGCCTTATTTTGCTAAATACTTCTTCGACCGCTTTAAGGTCGGCTTCATGATTTTGACTCATAAGAAAAATTTTAAGGTTTGCACATAAAGATTTTATTAATTTAATATCTGAAGTCAATATTTTTTTTATTTATGTTTTAATATGTATAAGGAATAATCAGGTAATTAATGATAATAAAAAACAGCTCAAATTTTTGTAGGGCTGTTTTTTAGTAAATTATTTATATATCCATATTTTTTACAGACTTAGCATGAGTAAGTATGAAATGTTTTCTTGAAAGTACATCTTCTCACATCAATATTCTAAACAATCTATCAGCTTCTTCAGCATCTTCAATACTAACTTGATTTAATCTCCTATTATTTGGATCCATTGTTGTTGTCCAAAGCTGCTCAGCGTTCATTTCTCATAGACCTTTATATCTCTGAACTTCTGTTTTTTCAGGATCGAATCAATGATCTTGTGGAGTTTCTTCTTCTCTATAAATATATTTTTCAGTTTTTCATTGTGAGAATTTGTAGATTGGAGGACACGCAGCAAATAGATGTCCATTCTCAATCAAAGGTCTCATAAACCTAAAGAAGAATGTAAATAACAATGTCCTAATGTGTGCTCAATCAACGTCGGCGTCGGTCATTATTATGATTCTTTGATATCTCAAATTGTGTTCATCGTAACTTTCTTTAATTCATGCTCAGATAGCTGTAATCAAACTTTTTATTTCTTGGTTTGTCATAATTCTTTGCATTGCTGCTTGTTCTGTGTTCAAGATTTTTCATCTCAATGGCAAAATAGCTTGATACATACTGTCACGACCAGATTTAGCACTTCAACCAGCTGAATCTCCCTCGACTATGAATAATTCAGTTCATTCCATTCATTTCTTTCCGCAATCAGCCAATTTTCATGGCAACACTCATCATGCGATTACATTTTTTCTCAAAATGGTCTCTTTTGCCAATTTAGCAGCTAATCTTGCTCTTGCTGCTAAATTAATTTTATCAAATATTTTGTCGAAAGCTGTTTCATCTTTTTTAAACTCTTCGAGTAAGTAATTATATACAATATTTTCTACTTCTCATCTTACATAAGCATTTCATAATCTTCATTTTGTCTGTCATTCAAATTGTGGCTCAGGGATTTTTACATTTACAATTGCATATAATCAATCTGTTACATCACTATTTTGGAATTCTCATATTTTTTTGTCGATTTTGTCTTTTTCTTTTCCAATTTCGTTCATAGCATTCAAAAGAGCTGATTTGAATCATAATACATGAGTTCATCAATCTCTTGTTGGGATGTTGTTTACAAATGATAATGTATTATCATTGCTTGAATTTGTAAATTGGAATGCGATTTCTACAAGACAATCATTTCATTCAATATTCAAATATTGAGGAACAGATAATTTTTGCTGATTTCAAACTAAATTATTTAACCAAGTCTTTAATCCTCATTCATAGAAGAATCTATTTCTTGTTCACTCTTTCTCATCGATAAATGTAAATGCCACACCTGGAGTCAAATATGCACATTGCTTATTTCTCGCAATTTCAGTACTTCCAGAGAAATCTATAGTATCAAATATTGTCTTATCAGGCAAGAATGAAACAATTGTTCATGTCCTATCTGTATCTCAAATAATTTCCAATTCAGTTTGTGGAATTCATTTTTCATATCTTTGTCTGTAAATATGTCAGTTTTTATGAACTGTAACTTCCAACCATTCTGACAAAGCATTTACTACTGATGCTCAAACTCAGTGCAATCATCCTGAAACTTTATATACAGATTTATCAAATTTTCATCCAGCATGCAATACTGTATAAACTGTTTCTACAGCAGACTTTCATGTTTTTGGATGCTTATCTACTGGAATTCATCTTCAATCATCATAAACTGTTACTGAATTATCTTTGTGCAATACTGTAGTAATATGATGACAGAAACCAGCCAAAGCTTCATCTACAGAATTATCTACAATTTCTTGTATCATGTGGTGTAATCATCTTATGTCTGTAGATCAAATATACATTCATGGCCTTTGTCTTACAGGTTCCAATCACTCCAAAACTCTAATATTGGATGCATCATAATTTGTTGTATCAGTCATTTACATTTTATAATAACTAAATTTACAAAGAAGTATCTATTTCACAGTCCCCCTTATGAAGGGGGATAAAGGGGGTTAAATTTAAACCTCCCTAACCCTCCTTACGAAGGAGGGCTAATATTCATTAAAAATCGTCATCTTCTGCCTCAGAAAGGTACTCTTGATAAGCGTAATCTACATTCTCATCATCGTCATCATCATAATCACGAGATTCAACTTTTTTAACTCTTTTACCTTTCTTTCTCTTTCACATTTTCTCTAATTCTTCAATCTTTGCCACATCATCTTCAATTCAAAGTATTTTTTGCAATCATTCATGATCTTTCAATTTTTGGATAACTTTTTGCTCGATTTGTCTTACCCTTTCACGTGTAACATTAAATTCTTCTCCAACTTGTTCCAACGTATATTTTGGTCAGTCAATTCAATATCTCATTTTGATAATTTTTGCTTCTCTATCATCTAACATTCACAGTATCATATCCAAATTTTGTCTTAATTTATTCTTTTCAGCAAATTGATCCGGTCTAAGAGTATTTGAATCTTCCAATAGATCTGCCAAAGTATCTCTTCACTCATCTCAAACTTCTCTATCCAAAGATACATTTCAAAAGATAACTTCTTCGAGTTTTTTTATCTTTTTTATAGGAAAATTCAATTCTTTTCATATTTCTTTACTTGTTGGCTCTCTACCAAATTTTTGGAATAATAATTGATATGTCTTATTGTAACTGTTAATTTCATCAATCAAATGCACAGGAATTCTAACATTCTTTGTCATATCAGCAATTGCTTTTGTAATAGATTGTTTAATCCACCAAGTAGCATAAGTTGAAAACTTAAATTCCTTATCTGGATCAAATTTTTCAATAGCTTTAATTAATCAAATATTTCATTCCTGAATAAGATCAGAAAAGCTTAATCTACTTCCGAAAAATCTTTTTGCTATACTAATTACTAACCTTAAGTTTGATTCGATAAGTTGTTTTTTAGCAACCTCATCTCATTTTTTGATTTTTCTAGCAATATCTCTTTCCTCTTCTCATGTTAGCAGAGGAATTTTTGAGATATCATTAAAATATAATTTAATATAATCTTTAAATTGTTTATCATTTGTTTTGTAGGTATTATCATACAGTTCAATTTTTCATAATTTTGTTTCTTTTACCAATTCCTTTGATTCTAATTCCAATACTTCTTCAATAGTCAAAATTTTTATACTTAATTTATCTGCTAAATCATAGAATTTTTCTAGTAATTTAGCACTTTGATCCATATCATCAATTTCAGATATGATATCTTCTTCGCTTACACTTCCAGTTTGAAATCATTTATTCAATAATAATTGTAATGGTTTTGTTAATTCTGAAATATCATCTTGAAACTTTTCTCGTAATTGTTGCTTAATTTTTGTAGCCATGTAATTAAGTAGGATATAAAACAAACAATAAATTTTAAAACAACAAAAAAACCACTTCGATATTTCAAGTATATAGCAAAATTTATTCAGATATCAAGTCGAAAATTCAAAGAAAAAATGCGATAAAAAATTAATAAAAAATTTGATAAAGTCAATAGTTTTACAAAAATATATAAAATATTAGGAAAAAATATAAATAAAATTTTTCAAAATTTTGTGGAAATTCAATACTTGTGTATAATCATGATGATTTTATAATATCAATTTAATAAATAAAAAATTATTATGAATCTTGATTGCAAGACGGGTCGCATTGATTGTAATAAATGTAAATTATCAAAGAATCAAAATACAGCAAATATATGCTACACATTCAATAAATGAGATTATTTGAAAAATTTAGAGGATATGTTTTGAAAATTACCTAAATTTTATGAGAATCTAAAGAATACAACTATTAAAGAACTACAATGTGATGATGAGCCTCGAGCATGAAAAACACAATACGATAATGGAAAATATACAATTATAATAAATACCTCACAATTAAAAAAAGAAGCAAAAGAACTAAGAAGAAATTATGAAGAATATTTTTATGAAACATTATTCCACGAATATACTCATACTTTATCCATAAACAATCAGCAACTTATAAAAGAATATTCAGATAAAAGTATACGAGGACTTACACTGCTATTTGAATATTTTGCCCAGAAAATTGCACAAAAAATAATATCAAATTGTTACAAAAAAAAATATCCAAAAAAAGAATGTAAACTAGAATTCGAAGGGAAGATCCTAAATAAAAATGAATCTGATTTGTTTTGGTACTGAGAGATAGAACCTTTTGCTTTAAAGTTTTCAGAACTTTTATATTGAACTAAAGACTGAGAAAAAATGATAAACGATTACCTAAATGGAAATATTTATAACATTATCAAAGAAAAAACACAACAGAATCCTGAATTTATAGAGCATTTAAACGATCTTGGAATTATAATTGCCTGAAATTACATTCAACAATGATATATAAAAAAAGGAGAATACAATCGGGCTGATGAAGAATCATATAAAAAAGCTATTCGTTCATTCAAAGATTAACAATCAATCTGTATAATACTTTCAAAAAACAATAAAACAGACTGAATTTTAAAATAAAGCACAAAAAAGCATCAAATGAAAATCCTAATTTTTAACACTATATATTGTTTGACTTGGGAATGCAAATTCGATTCATTTTTTCTCAAATTCTTCAAATATTCATAAATTAATTTGTTCGTTTATTTCGAGCATTCTTTTGTAATCTGGGGAAAGACATTTGTAACTAATCAAGAAATCCAAACTATAATCATTCATTTTCTTGAAATAGCATCGTTCAAATTCAGTACATTCAACATTTGTAATTACATTTTTTACTATTTCTGGGATTTCTTTCAAATATTTTATACTAGTAGAATAAGTAACTCAAATAGTGACTCTTTGTCATCTATATCTTGATTTTCAATAATTTACAATACTGTGAGTTAGAGCCATATTATTTGGTATTATTACATCCTGTCAGAATACATTTGTCAGTGTAGTACATTTCAATGTAATATTCTTTACAGTTCAAGAAATATCTCAAATCTCTATAAAATCTCAAATAACATATATTTTAGAAAATAATATCGAAAATGATGCAAAAAGGTCTGCTAAAATATTTTGTAGAGCAAATGCAACAGCAATCGAAGCTACTCATAAACTAGCAACTAATGGAGTTAAATTTACTCAAATATTACTCAAGAATAGTAAAATTCACAATGCCCAAACAACAATATTTACAATCAATTCAGTGGCCTTTTTTCATGCTGGATTTCAATGTAATGCTTTTCAAAACACATATGACGATAATTTTACAATAATTTTTGCAGCTCAAAAAATAACAATAAACAAAAATATTGCATTAATCACAGAAACCGCTTTCAAAGGTAGAACCAATATTTTTGAAATAATAAACAAATCAACTAAAATCCAAAAGAAAAACGGTAATTTTGCTACAGCTCACAAAAATGATCACAATCACTTTCACTCATTATTTACCAAATATTTTCATAATTTCTTTAATAAAAACTTAGCAATAAATAATAGTGCAACAAATATGATTATAGCAAAAAATATCCTCCGTAAAGTATTTTCAAATATAACTATATTTCAAAAATTATAAATTTTGCTTAAGATTGATGAAAGTTTCATATATAAATATTAATTTTAGAGCAATAAAAAAACCACTTTTATATTTCAAGTTTATACTAAAATTATTGGTAATATCAAGCTCTTTTTCTTTGTTGTAAATTTGACAAAAAAAAAAATTTGAATATACTATTATTGTTTTTATGAGATGTATTTAATATAAATGAAAAAACAAGTTGAAAAAACAAAAATTGAGTTGTGATGAACAATAAAAAATTGATGACTTTTTGCAAAAATGAAGGATAAATTTTTTCTTGTGCCAAAAAATGTCAGATTAATTTCATTATCTGTTTTTATTTTCATGCTTGGATGGTGAATTTGATGAGATACATTTTATTCGGTTTTCATTGAATCTATCGTAGAAAATGTATTCCGAGTATCATTAATTTGAGCAGTTTTACCTCTTGTAAAACTATTTGTAGCTCCATCAGTATGAGAATTGAATGATGATTCAGACAAAAAGCATGTATTCTTGTTTAGTAAATTTATGTATGTTATTTCCAGTGTTTGTTATGTTTTTGCTTGAATATTAAAAAGTCCATGGTTGCTTTTGTTAGCTGTGCTTATTAATTGAGTTTGTAGTTCTGCGGTTTTTGTGACTTATTCTAGTGCTATTCGTGAAAATTGTAATAAAAATCATAGTGAAGCTTCTCGATGAATATTCCTTACATGATATAATGGTGCTTATGTTATTTGAGCGTTAATTTCTGCAATAATTATTTCATACATTCATTTGCCTTATTTATATATTTTTATTGCCGTATTCGCAATTCTTTCATTTTTAATTGATTGGAGAATTCCCTTTCATGAAACTGCAAATAAAGAAGTCTCTAAAAATCATTTTGAGTTCGTGAAGAAATTTTGTTTTAAATGTTTTTCAATTCAACCAATTAAGAAGATGCTACTTTCGTTGAAAGTATCACCGAGGGCTTTGTGGAATGGTTTATGATATAATATGCTTTATTCACTTTTAGATTATTTGAGTTTATTATTTATACCATTGGTTTCATTAGAACATGGTTTATCATTATGACAAATTGCATTAGTTTTTTCAATGATGAGATTACCATATATCTTTAATCTATTTGTTTCTTGAGTGGATGAATGAAAAAATAAGAAATTATTTATTGCCGTAATATTGGTATTCTTAGCTTGATTGTTTGTTTTGCTCTGATTTAATTTATCATTTCCTATGATTTTGGTTGTATCATTTTGTATTGCTTTTGGTCTTTCTGTTATGAAACCAGTTGTTTCAGCTATGATTACTGAACAAACAAAAAAAGATAATATTTGATTAATTTCTGGTGCTGAACAATTCTCATCATATTTATGAAATATTTCTTGATCAATTTGATTTTGAGTGTTATGTTCTATTTTTACTATGGATATAGCGTTCTTTATCGTTTGACTTTCTTTGGCTGTTTTGGCTGGTTTGAGTTTCTTTAAGAGAGGAAAAGAGAAAGTGAAAATAATTAGAAATAATAGTTAATTATTCTTATATATTTTCTTTTATAATTTCAATTGCTCGAATTATTTGATTTCTGTCTTTTACTTTTTCCTCTTCTGTTAAATCTTTGAACTCTACTCTTTGATTTTCAAATGATCCTGTTATTCAATTTCTTTTTAGTCGTTCATTATGAACTATTTCAGACATTTCTTCAATCATTTCTGGAGTAATTTCTTCTCAATTTGTTATTTTTTGATATACTAAATATACGGCAACTTTTGCTGCCTCAATATTTTCTTTTTTCCAATCATTTGGTAAATCCTCAAATTTTGTATTAATTATATCAACTTTTTTCTCTCAATTGTGGCAATGAATTCGTTCTAAGTCTGTAGTTTTTTCAACTCTCGATTCATATGTTCAATCTAGTTTTATTATAGATTTTCTTCGTTCTTCATGAAATTTTGCTCATATTCTTTCGATTAATAATTGCATATTTTCTGTATTGTTTTCTATATATCTATCTGAAAATGATTCTAGTCACATGTTAATTATTTTATTTTAAAGACTAGGTAATGGAAATTTTTTACAGAAATTTATGACTAAATTTCTTATGTCGTTTAATTTATTTTCATTATTTCTATTTTGAATTGCTTGATGAATGAACAAAGCAATTTGTTTTGTATCTTCTCACTTAACTCATCTTGTGGTCATAGCAGGCATTCAGATTCTAAGTCCAGATGGGTCAAATGGTTTACGAGGGTCATCTGGGATTGTAGATTTTGATGTAGAGATTCACACCTTATCAAGTGCCTTTTCAATTTCTCATCATGAATACTCATCTTTTGAGAAATCCATAATTATCATGTGGTTTTCGGTTCATCAGTTTACTAAGCTATATCAATAGTTTATCAATTCATGTGCTAGAACTTGTGCATTTTCTAGAGCTTGTTTTGCATATTCTTTGAATTCTGGTGTACTTGCTTCTTTTAATGCAACTGCAATTCAAGCAATAGTATTCATGTGTGGTCATCATTGCATTCATGGAAACACTGCTCTATCAATTCTAGTTGGAATGTTTTCGATAGTATCTTCTGGCTTTTTGAGTGGATTACTTACAGTTCATTTACTCAAAATTAGTGCTCATCTTGGTCATCTAAGTGATTTATGAGTTGTAGTCATCATCGCATTAAATCAATGATCTAGTGGATTTGGTAATAATCAAGCTGCGATAAATCATCAAATGTGTGACATATCTGCGTATGCTATTGCTCAAACTTCTTTTGCTATTTCAGAAAACTTATCAAAATCTATAGTTTTTGTATATGCACTAAATCATGCTAAAATTATTTTTGGTTTGTGCTCGTGTGCAAGTCTTCTAAGTTCATCAAAATCAATATCTCAGTTTTCATTTGTCTTGTATCTTATGAAGTTAAATACTTTTGATATGAATGTAACGGGTGCTCAGTGTGTTAAATGTCCTCAATGGCTTAGATCCATTCATAGAATTGTGTCTCAAGGATTCATGAGTGCTGTGTAGACACACAAATTAGCAGCCGCACCAGAAAGTGCCTGTACATTTGCATGGTCTGCATGAAAAAGTTTCTTTGCCCTATCAATAGCAAGTTGCTCGATCCTATCAGTATTTTCTTGTCATCAATAATATCTTTTTCATGGAAATCATTCTGAATATTTATTTGCAAAGACACTTGATTGAGCTTGTAAAACTGCTTTTGATTGATAGTTTTCACTTGCAATTAGCTCCATTCAATTTGTTTGTCTTTTTTCTTCATCAAGAATTGCTTGATAAACTTCTGGATCTGTGTTTTGTAGCATGATGAAAAATTATTGATTAAATATTTTTATTATTTAATTTTTTTTGGTTTGGTTGCAAATAAATATTTTAATTTTCTAAAAATTATTAAATAATGTATTATAAGTTGCTTATTAATTCGGTTATTGCTTCAGAATTGTCTCATTTTTTAAATGTGTGATCTTGAAACTCTTCTTGAATTCTATCTGCTCACTCACTAACTCACTTCAATCTCGATAATTCAGATTCGAATTTCTCATCTATTAAATTTGCTGATGTTCGTGCTCAATATCGTTCTGGTAAGAATTGTGGCGGTATTGCTGGTATATCTTTCAATGTTAAATTGTCTTTTTGACCAATTCTTTCTTTGCATAATTTTATACTTTCTTCTACAAAATCATTTTTTTCTTTGTCTCATCGTACTTCTAATATGATATTTGCCATTTTTCTTATTATTTCGTTTTGGTTTCCAGAATTTAATATTTTCATAAATTCATCCATTTTGTTTCATTCTCAACTCATCAAGTAGTTAATTGTAATTGCTAATCAATTTACTGCGATAACTTCTTTATAGTATGATATATTATTTCAATTTTCCATACTTTGCTCTTTTTCAAAAAAACTAAGTTTATTACCGATTTCTAAAAAAAGTTCCATTGTCTTTTTATCTGGATAGATTTCAGATTTTTCTTTTATTTCGTCAATTTTTTCCATTTTTTTATATTTAATAAGTAAAATTTTTAGTATGTCGCAAAAGTTCATAATTCGATTTGATTTAATGTTTGATTAACGATTCCTATTGCATCTACTTTGCTACTACATTTTCTAATACTATTACATTGTCAGTCAATATATCTTGCAAAAGATTGTCAAGCTATTTGATATGAATTACTATTTCAATAAATTTTGTTTACAATATTTACTAATTCTTGGAATGCAATTATATAATCTCATGTTGTATTTATTCATATTCAATTTCTAATATTATCAATTTTTTGTGTAAATAAGTAACTTCTATCAAATCACTCATAATTTTTTCATTTAAAATGTAATGTCACTTTTTCTCAATACTTTCAATAAAATACTATTCTATCGCCAAAACCTTCACATATAACATTGTTGTTTTTATCATAATATTTTTTTCAAGCAAATTTGCTTCATAATTCATCAACCAAACTTCAATTATTCCAACTATTTATAATATTTTCTAAATCTTTTATTCATGAATTATTTTTTATATCTACGTGAAAGTCGTCACATACTTTTTTAAATGATGCTAGAGCAAAATTTGCATTTCATTCTTTTACAAGAATTTCAAACGTACTTCATGCTAACTCGAATTCTGCTTCAACTACTCAATTTTCGTTTGAATGAATTAATATCTCTCAATTGCTATCAGTGGAAACTCTTACTCAATATTGTGATAAATATTTTTCGAATGGGAAACTTACTCTATCATTTACATAATCATATTTTAGGTACCTCTTTATTGGAGATTCTCATCATGGACCAGTATTTCATTCAAAGTATGCCCTATTTTCATTACAAAATGTTACAATATCTTCCTTTGTTTTTATATTTGATATATCAAACTTATGATTATTTACTAGTCAAAAATTATTAATAATATTTTTAAATTTTTTCAATGGATTATCTGAACTAGCATCATAAGAGTTTATAAGTTTATCTATGAAATTTGCTGTTTGTACTTTAGTATTTCAACTATCTATCTCACTAATCTTTTGTCTTAGAACGGTATTATTACCTCATTCGCTAACCAAATGTAGTGAATTTAATGCTTCAACCAACGAATTTCTCAATTGAATATCTTTTACCGATGTCGCTATTTCAGTCATTTTTTCTAAATATTTTATAGCATTATTTATATCTCATTTTTTCATAGATTTATATACATTCAAAAATTGAGATGATATTTCTGGATGTGAAAAAAGAAATGCTGTTTTATAATCTGCTGAAGCTGCTGCACAATCAACAGTTGAAATCACTGAATTAATAACATTTTTGTCCATTTTTCATCTTGTATCTCTTCATTTTGTTGGTAAATTATCTGTTGCTGCTTTACTGTGTCATGTTACGCATTCTACAATCATATTATATCCATTTTCTGTGAAATTTTCAATATATCGTGATTTGTTTTGTTCAATAAATATAGAACTCCATAATGGATGATCTTTTGTTGATGAATAATAATTATTACTTCTGTTTCAACTTAATTTAATATTAAATTGTCATGTGTATCACATATCGTGGTCAATTATAATCTGTCTTGTAATTACTCTTTCTAATGGAGACATATTTTCCATGAAGTTTTCTGCCATATCCATATTTCACCTTAATATGTGTAACACATCATGTGAACTTCAAGTTAAATAGCGTTTATCTTGAATATGTTGATGAATTAATTTATTTTGGTTCACATCCAATATATTATAAATTTGGTTTGCTGTTTTATTTGGAAAAGCTTCCATATAATCCAACATAAATGATACTGAGTTTAAGAATATTACAGCTCTTTCTGAGTCTAATAATCTATGATCATTTGATGGAACATTATTTTCCAATGACTCTTTCAAGTTTTTTAATATATCTCTTTCAAATGATCCTTCAGAGAATTTGTTAATAATTTTTTCAACATCTTTCATTGATTTTATTTCTTTGTATTGTCATCTTTTTATTGATTTTATCATTCTCTCAATCTCTCAAAACGTTTCTCTTGTCTCAAAATGATTTCATTTTGCTTCAAAATTTCTTATCGATGAAAAATTACTATCAACACGCAATGGGTCAAATGTACTTAAATGGTCAAATGTTGAGAATTTTAATGGTTCCAAAACTTTTTCATAGTATGTACGTGCTAAAAACATAAAATCTCAATCTCAAAGTCATTTAAGATCTCTTATACCTGTGTATGTAATATCAATAAATTGTGCTATATCAATATCTAAAATTTCTATATCTTTTTTTAATTTATTTATTTCTAATTCTATTTCTTTGTATCTGCCTGAATCTTTTTTTATAAATTTGTTTTTTATTTCTAAGACTAATTTTTGTATTCTCATTTTTATTATTTCTTTTCTTGACACTTTCTCCAATAAAACACTTCAGTTTTTCATAATTTCTGATGCTATTTCGTATCATCTAAGTTCCTTTTCTATTTTTTTAATTTTATTTTTTTGATTTCTATACTCTATACTATTTTTATCTACAATATTTTCTAATTTTGTTTGTTCATCCTGTAGTTTTTTTTGTAAATTTTTTATTCATGTTTCATATTGTGAATTTCGATTTTTTAATGTTTCAATAGCTGTTCCAAATGATTTTATTTCTTTATCTAATTTAGCTATTTTATCTTTTTGTTCTTTTGTCGGGTTCTCTAATTTTTTTAATTCATCCAATTCATTAATTCTTTCTGTCATAGAATTCTTTAAGCTAGAAATTTCTTCCTCAAGAGTAATTCTTTGGTTTTCTTTTGTGTTGTCTGTTGCTTCTAAAGAATCTTCAGTTTTATCTTGGACAGAATTTCATTTATTTTGGACTCTTGTCTGAAATCTTTCGTCGATATATCAATCAAAATATCAATCTTTAATTTTCATTCACTTTCTAAATGGGATATCTATCTCTGTTATTTTTCAGTTTACTTCGATTTTGTATTTTACAGTTGGTCAAAATGCATCAACAAGTTTTTCTTGCAATCCTGTTGTATGAGCTAATCTCAATCATAATACCATTCAAAGTGAATGAATGGCAGATTCTCGTGTCATACTTTCCCAATCTCTTCAAAACATCAAATTTACTAAGTTCTCCGTTACGTATAATGATTCAAATTCTATTCATACTCACATTGCATTTAATGTCCATTTCAAAGCAGATTCAAGTGATTCTTTATGTACAGACTCATTTAAAAACATTTTTATAGAATCTTCACAACCTTTTTGCAATAAATTTCACAATCATCAAACAACTTTTAAAACTCAAAAAAATGCAATACTTTCGACGTATCATTGAGGATCTTTTAAAAGTTCTAAAATATCAACAGATGACTGTCAATTCATCAATCAAGATAAAACAGTATTATTAATATAAAATAACGATCATTCGAGACCAATCTTTAATGCAGTTGTTCATCATTTCAAAACAAATTTTCATAATTTGCTTAAATTTTCTGCTCGTTTAATTATTCTTAGTCATCTTCTTGTTCATGAGATTCACTTTAAAATATATG